>JGI20155J14468_10001781_pt1 | contig 16439 bp, 13 predicted proteins | sample COG_05_FD_14468 | JGI IMG/M metagenome (IMG submission 14468) | reverse complement strand
AACACTATTTATTGTATGGGTACATTATTAATATCTTTTTTATTTGACGGACATTGAACTTCTTCCATACTATATTCAAAACAATTTTCTGCTTTATCTTTATATTCGACTTTATGAATATTAGATGGTGTGGGATAAACATTTATTTTACTTTTATCATCATTTAAATACATAAAAATAATCCAACAAAAAGACTAATTAAAAAGACTTTAAGATTTATTATTTTAAATAGATTAAACATTGTTACTATTATTATAACTATATAAAATAATTTAATATTATTTTTCATTTTTCATCATGATTAAATTGTTTATTTTTTAATTAAAATTTCTAAATCATTTGGATAATATTTTTTTTGTATTAAAGTTGTTATTTCTTCATCCATTTCAACACTATTTACTTTATATTTTAATTCCATCAATATTTTATTAACTTCCACAATTTTTGTCTTATATACATTTACTGCATCATTTAAATATCTATTTTCTTGTGATTCTCTAAATATTTTCATAAATTCTTTATATTCTTCTATATAATTATGTTGTTCCAACAATTTGGATTGTATTAAATTATTTTTATCTTCATCATCAACTATAGAATTATATAACATTAATAAATTATTATAACTTTCTTGCAATAATTTTAATTCGCTTTTTTTTGTTTCAAAAACCTCAACTGCTTTATCTTCTTCTAAATAACCAAATAAAAATTGAATTTTCAATAAAGATATTTCTTTTTTTATAGATGTTAATTTATTATTATAATCAATTAACATTGATTCTATATTTTTCGTATAACATTTAGCTACAACAATATTTAAATCACATGGTTTTTGTATATTTCCACAACTAGCTTTCATGCCATCTTCATTTTCTAGAAAAACATTACCGCCTTCTTGTTTACAATTTACACAACCAAATTTTTTCTTTGCATAAAGCTTCTTTTTCACTTCCAAAGAATCTTTTGAATTTAATAATTTATTTTTAAATGTTTCTTTAATTTTATTATATTTATTTTTTAATATATAATATTTTTTTAAGTCCTCTAAATATTTATTATAAATATTATCATTATTTGCAAAATTAAATTCATCCTTTTTAACAGACATAATTTTGATATTATATTATAATATTATAATATCAAAACATTAAACCATTTTAAATTTTAACTATCTCAAATATCAATTATTTAACTAAAATATACATTTTTATGCAATGTAGAAGCTTCTGGGTGATCACTATAATCCGGTAAATTGGTAATCATATTATTTTTGATTTTTTGATTATTATCTAAATTTTGTCTATTATAATAAACTAATTTAGACATAATATATTGTTTGTCTTTTGTATTTTTTTGGTAACGTTCTTCTATTGACATATTTCCTTTATATTTTGAATATAGTATTACAAAAAATATACTTACAAAAACTATAAACATTCCTATATTGTAAAATAAATTGTAATTATGTTGTTTAACACTATTGCAATTTTTTAATATTTTATTAAAGAAAAATTTAGTAGAAGTATGAACCAATTTTGGTTTTATAGTATTGTCTTCTTCGGTTTTATTATTAAAAATATTATAATTTAAATAATTATCTTTAAAATCCATACTAATTTAACTAATTAATAATTAGATTTATTTTATAAAATAAATTTATACATATAATTATAATAACTAATTATGGCTGATGGTGGTTCATATTTAGATTTTGAGAATATTAAAAATAAAGCTAAAACCGCGGATGTCGGAACACCAGACCCTAAAAAATCAATGATATTTTTTATGATGTTATCATTAATATATGGTATATTTGTATCTACTACTATATTATCTTCTACTTCAATTGAACAAGTAGAAGAAAATTCTACAAATTTTATATTTATACTTATTTATATTTTATTGTTAATTATTGGTATGTATTTTTTAAACTTAAATATTGCTAAATCTATTTGCCAAAATGATACCGCACAATATAGTAATGTATTTTTTGCAACAATATTACCATGGATAATAGTTTTTGGTATTTTATATTTTATTTTAGAAATATTTACTGGTTGGGTTAGACCATTTTCAAATACAATTGGTTACGTTGTTGTTAGCTTATTAGGTGTTGAAGATATAATTGTTAAATTATTAAATAAAGAACAAACAGACACAAGTATTGTACAAGCATTGGTACAAATAGAGCAAAATAAATCTAAATTTATTAATGAATTTGAACCAGATAAATCTAGTTTTAACAAATTTATTGAAAAACTCCAAAAAGAAGGATTAACAAAAACTACTTCTTTGACCGGAAATAAAATTAGTCCAGATGAATTAGAATTATTTAAACTTGTAAATATTAAACATATAATAGGCAAATTGATGTGGTATATATTAGCAGGAACAGTAATATCTTCAATTAGTTATAATTACATTATAAATATTAAATGTACACAAACGTTAAAAGATGTTGAAAAACTTATAGAAAGTCAAAACAAAGGATAATTTTAACCAAGTAATCTATTTAAATTAATATAATAAAGTACAAATAAATATGAAAATATTGCTAATATTATAACAATTAACCAAATAGGAACAACTGTTTTATTTTTATATCCTAAGCCAAATTCTCTTGGTGTTCCATTTTTTGTAAAAATAAATCCTGGTTTTGTTACTATTAATATTATGAAAAACACTAAAAATATTAATATTGATACTAAATTTACATTTTTTAATAAAAAACTTCTAAAATTGAACATAATTTATATATATTATATATTATTTACTAAATTATTAAATAATATATAATGCAATAAAATTAATTTTTAAATTTTTTTTGTTTAATTTTACTATAATTAAAATACTGGCGTTTGAGTTACCAGTTCTTGTCCTACAATCCCTACAAATCCTACCATAGCAAGACGTCCATTATTTAGTTCTTTATTAAGCATAGTATCACTAATAGTTTCTACATCATAATTACCTAGATTACCCGGTTGATAATCTGTTTTCAGTTGAAAAGTAGTGCTGGTTGTAAATGGATTTTCCCATCCACGTCCCATTCGAACAACTTCAAATGAAGATAGACCAATCCATACTGGTGCCTGATGATAAGCATCAAGCGAACTTAAATAATTAATACCAAGCATAGAAGAATCTTTATCCATATGTTCTAGAAATGGAATAGTTAGAGTAGCAAGCATAGCAGCACGACCATGTTGAAGCTCTGCTTCGCGTGTATATTTAACACGATTTTCACTCTTTCCTTCTACAATATTTAGTGGATCAAAATTTTCAAATGGTGCAGTTGAACCAACATATTTAAAATTCTTAACAGATGGTCTAATATTCATAAGAGCATGAGATGAACCAATTAGCATAAACATTACTACATTATACATCATAATTTATATACTATATATTAAAAATAATCTTTAAATTTATTTTTAATATATTTATAATCAATAATCAATAATCAATAATCAATATTCATAATCGCTATCCATATTATCATCGTCTGGAATATTGTCCATATCATTTTCCTCTGCCTCTATTTCTTCGTCAGCCTGCATTTTTTCTTCTAAATCCATCATATAAATTTCTTTATTCATTGCTGTTACATTATTATTTTTATTTAACATCTTTTCTTTTAAAGCCTGAGATTCTAATGCAGCACGTTCTTCGTCATAATTATCTTTTACATATTGTGTCACGCCTTTTTGCAAGCCTTTGCTCCATTTTTCTAATTTACTATTTTTAAATATATTTTCTATTTCGCGTTCTTCTTCTGATAAATCTTTTAAATAATCAGTTATTAAATCTTTTTCTTTTTCTTTTGCATAAGAAACATTTTCTTTTACTTTTTTATATCCAGAATTTAACAATTTATAATGATTATTCATTATATTTGAAAACTCTAAAATATAATTTACCATAAATTCATCAAAATCATTTGCATCATGCTTGTCATAACTTGTGGCTTCAATAATAAATTCTTCGTTGCTTGAAATATTCAATAATTCATTTATTAAATTATAATATACATAATAATAAAGAAATTGCAAAAGATCTTTATCAAAAATGCTAGGTATTTTTGTTTCAGAATCTAAAACAATTGGTTCATTATATAATACATATTCCAATATTTCCAATAATAATTTATTATTAGAAGTTAAAATATTTATTGCACTTCTTAATTCCTCTTTTACATTTAATCCAAATAATGGAGTATAATAACGTTTTAATATATTTGTGATATCATTATTATGTAATTCTGATAAATTCCAATGCGAAGGAATATTGTTTACATCAATGGATTTATTTAACATTATATTTGGAAAGATTTTCAACAAATTGGTAATATAATTTTTATAAAAGTCTATATAATTTATATTGAATTCAAAGTCCAAAAATTGTTCCATACTTGAATATTGTGCTTTACTTATATTTGATATAGTCTTTAATTTACCCAAAATATTGTTTTTCATTACACTATTTACTCGTAATAAATAATTTTTCAAATCAATCAACTCTTTATAGTCATTATTTTTATTTGAAATATCATAAACATCCAATACATCTTTTAATTTGTTTACCAACATTTCATCGCCTAAATACTGTGAATCCATCTTCAAATAACTTTCAATTAATAATCTTATTTTTTCAATATTATTTATAATGGGTATTTGTGTGTCTATTACCTTAATATTTTGTTTATTAATAACATCTAACAGTTGTTCAAAATTATCTTTATTATATACTTTGCCTTCACTTTTTAAACTTTCAATTAATTCTTTTATATTTAATGAACCATTGAAATCACTTGGTTTATTCATACATATAGCCATTAACTCATCGCTTATTGGTAATGAATTATTAAAATTACAATAAAAAATAAATCCTTTATAAATTATTTCTTCGCTATAATAATTTGGTAATGTTGGAAATGCAATTTTTGTATTATTAATATCATATAAAATATATGGCTTACTTAACGAATGTATTGAATTTAAAAAGTCAGAATATAAATTAATTAATTCATTATTTTTTATAATAGAATTGTCTTTTTTAATAAAATATTTTATACTATTTTTGCTTGAATTACAACAAGCATTTTCTAAAAATGGTTCGCCATTATTATTTTCCAATATTGTCGCCTCTTTTGCTACTATTTTTTGAATACTTTCAATTATACTATTACTTGTGTATATTATTTTTGATTGAAGTGATTCATAATGATTATGTTTTTGTCCTTTAGTAATTGCCTCCAAATAAGTACTATTAAATGTGTCACCTAATTCATTTGAATTTTCTATGCTAATAGTAAAATCTACCAATTTTGGCATAAAATTGTCCCAACTAATAAATACTTCGTTGGTTATATCTTCTTTATAATCATTTTTCTGTAAATAAATATGTTTTTTTTCATATAATTCCAATAATTCGGTATTTTGTAAAACATGTTTTTCTATTAAATTTTCCAACTTTTTTACCAATGAAGATTGTGAAGTTTTTAATATACTATTCCATGGTTTTATTGAACTTTTCATTTTTCCAGCAACACACGCAATATAATTTAATAAAGTTTTATCTGTGCTATCTTCAAACGGAAATCCGTTAAATGATTTTATACATCCTGGAAATGTTTTTTTACTCTTTATTGATGGTATATTTATTTGAATTGCTACAATTATAAACATTAGTGTCAATAATAAAAGTGATAAATTATAAGTATCTTCGTAATTTTGCATTGCTTTTCCTGATTTGCCCTCTTTTTTTGTTGCTTTTAGTACTGCTTTTTCATATGCTTCTTTTGATGGAAGTAAAGTTTGTAATTTTAATACATTATTAACAATCAAAGGCATATGATTATCTATATTAATACCTATTAAATGTGTTACTGACTTTGTTATTGCTTTTATTGTATCAATATCTGGATTTAATGATTTAACATTTCCCATATTAACGTTATAATCATTTTCCAATACATCTTTTGTATTTAATTTATACCCAGATTCGTCATAACCTTCGTCTCCGTTAAATTCAATGGCTTTTATTATGTAGCCACTATATTTATCAACCCAATAACTATTATCATCGCTTATTGTTCCTTGATCGGCACAAATAGTATCTAAAGTTATTAAATATTGTTTTTTATCATTGAAAACATTTGCTAGTTTTAATAAAAAACTAGGTAATAATTTAGCTCCTGTTTTATTACAATATAACCAATATACTTGTTCATCGTTTATTGCGTTTCTTGTGTTTTTAATACAAAAGTCTTTAATAAATTCTTGTCTTTTTGCTAAATTTGGATAACTTAAAATTATATTTTTTAATTCGTCATATGGTGATAATATAGTATTACTTTCAAATGTTTCATCTAAATTTAATAAAAAATCATTAGTTCTTTCATTGGTTTGCCTATTTATTTTAATTAATTTTTTTATATAATTTTTTGCATTTTCATAATTTGTGTTTATTTTACCTTTTATTTCTTCAATACTCAAATTATAATTTGACTCAAAATTTTCCAATATTTTATCAACATCTTCTTTTAAATTTTCATTTATCAATTTATCCTTTGATATACATTTATCGTCTTTCGTTATACATTCTTTATTTGAATCACAGAAAATTTTATTTGAATCAATATAAAAATCATCTTTGAATTTTTCATCAATTATCCAAGTATTATTTTTTCTAATATAAATATTGTTTTTATTACTTTTTTTATCTACCAATAATGCGTAATCGCCATCAATAATTTCTTTTTTTTCTTCTATTATTGCTTTTGCTTCTCTCAATGCTTTCTTTTTTGTAAAATTCATAGATTCCATTATTTTATTTGTCAAAAATCCAAAAAATTGTTTGCTATCCATGCTTTCTTTTTCATTTTCAAATTCTTGTATAATACTATAAAATGTTTTGTCATAAATTGCATCAAAATACGTTAATTTATTATTGTCTAATTCTAATTCTTCTATTTTCAAATATTTTTTACTTAACATATAACTTTCACAATCACTATTATCTATTTTCAAAGAGCCATCTTCTTCATCTCTGTTAGCATTTGCATCTTTAGATTGTAATTTTTTACTTTGAGTCACAAAGTTTTCCAATAAATTAGCTACAATTAAGTCAATTATATTTTTATTTAGTGCATTTAAGAACATTTTACAATTATCAAAATTAAAAAAATATTGAATTATTTCATTGTTATTATATTTATCTTTTAGTTCATTTTTATTTAATTCATAAATTTCAAACATATCATTTTTTAATTCTTCATTTAACAAATCAAAACCATAATAACTATCTTTTGTATCCACGTTTAAATCACTATTTAATTTATTTATTATTTTTTCTAATTCACTAGCATTATCTTTTAATAATGTTTTATAATCACTATTTGATTTACTTAAATTTGTACTTATTAATTTCATGTCATTTGCGTGTAATTTATATAAATCTATATTCGCACTTTGAATGCTATTAATTAATTGCTTAATATTATATATTTTAATTTTATCTTTTTCAAATAATCCAGTTATTATTTTATAATTAGTTGGAATAAATGATTCCATTAAATTATTATATTTTGTTTCTATTGATTCTTTATTTTCTTCATCTTCGATTGAAAAATCAGTTAATAATTCAGAAGTGTTGCTAAAATTATTAATATTATCAAAAAGCGTATCTTCATGTATTGTTTCATGGGTATTTAAAAAATTGTTTGCCATTTTTGAATCATTATTAAAAAGATTTACATTGGTGTTTTTATTTAATAGCTTATAATAATTTAAAAAATTATTATTTAAATTACTTCTCTCATATATGCTTGTATATTCCAAATTTATTCTTGAAAAATTGAAAATAGGCAATGGTAATGTTATAAATGAAATAATTGCTATTTTATCGTTTTGAGTTAAATTTTTCATTTTATATCTTTTTTTACTTTCAAAATAATATGATTCCAACATATTTAAACCACTATTGCAAACTTCTGTTACAAAACGATCTTTACTTATTTCTTTGTTTTTAAAAACATAACTATAAAAATCATCATTAATATCATTAATTATGTTTATTTGTGAATTAACATTTATTAAAAAATTGTCTTTGCTATATTTTATAGTATTATTTTCAAATATATTTAATAAATCATTTATATACTTTTTATAATTATTTACTTTTTCTTTCGAAGTGTTTTTTGACCAATTATTTATTATAGCATTTAAATCAGTTATATATTCAGTTACATCATTTTCTTTAAAATAATCATCTTCGTTTGAATCTTCATTATTTCCCAATTCCTCCTCTTCTAAATATATATTTTTTTTATTACTACATACAGGTAATAGCCAATATAATTTTTTGTTTAAATTTATCAATAATTCTTTTAATGGTTTATAAAATTCTCCTTTTAATGGTGGTGCATTTGCATTATTATTTTCATCAAAATCGGAATAAATATTTCTCAGTTGTAAATAACGTTCTATTTCGTGGTTTATCTTTTCTTTGCTTAAAGTAGTATCTTCGGTTTCGTTTACATTTACATTTAACATATTATCTAAATAGTCATTTATCTGTTCTTCTATTGAATAACGTTTTTCTTCGTCAGAAACATTTACATTATGGAAAAATTCTATTTCTTCTTCGTCGTCTTCATCAAAAATCAAAAAATCCTCTTTTAAACTTTCTTTTGAATCAAAAATCAAATCATCATCTAAATAATTGTCATTAGCTAAATCCAAATGTTGTGTTTCTTGTCCTTCTAATAATTCCGATTCTTTTTTTATTAACTCTTTTTCCTCGTCATCCACATTATATTTTAATTCTTCAACATAAGATTTGTCGTCTCTGATTATTATTTTCTCAATATTCATCTTTTCCGGTATTCCAGAATAACCAAAATCAATATATATAACATCGTTTGATGGTATTAATGTTACTTCCATCATATCTTCTTCTATATTAGTTATTTTACCATTAATAACTTGGGGAGTGGGTTCGCCAAAATATATTGAAATATTTCTGTTTAGACTTAAATTATTTTGTATAATGTAGCTTGGGCTACTTTGTCTATACAGCAAAATAATATTTTCTATTGATTCTTCTAAAAATTTACCCTCTTTGTTTATTTCTAATGTAATTTCTTTTTTGTCATTTAATAATTCTATTTTACTTGAATTTATAAATTTAATATAAAAGCGGTGACTATGTAAATCACTATTTGAAGGTGCATATAATTCAATTATATCGCCCAATTGCAAACTAATATTAGAAGTTTCGTTATCTTCATCTATTTTATCTTCTATTTGTTCATCTTCGCCTTCTTCTATTTCTTCGTCTTCTATTGAGGGGAAATCGCCCTTCGTGCGATCTTCATCTTCATCTTTATTATCTAAATAATCATCTAATACTTCTGTTTCTATATTTAATTCTTTATTACTTGGTTCTTTATTACTCATTATAATATATTATACTATATTTATAATATATTATAAACAATAAAATTTAAAAAATATTTTTAAACAAGTTAAAGAATTATTTATATGTATATATAATATCTTTTATTATTTATTATGTATACAAATAGCATTAAAATTAATCTTAACACTATTTTAAACCCCGAAAATTCCGATAAATATAATGTAAAAAAATATACTTTTAATAATATTGTTTACAATATTGCAAAATATAATAAACCAGTATTAAAATCTTTAGAAACAAGTAATATTGATGAATTTAATGAATTGGCAAAATGTCGTTCAATTATCTTAAAAAATAATAAAGTCGTTGCATTTAGTCCTCCTAAATCTATTGGTTTTGACTTATTTAAAAATACACACTCTAATATTTATGAATCATGGGCAGAAGATTTCATTGATGGAACAATGATTAATGTATTTTTTGATAATCTAAATCAAATTTGGGAGATTGCCACTCGTTCTACGGTTGGTGGTAATATTATTTTTTTTAATGATGTTAAAAACTACAAATATTTTAATAAAAATAAAACAAATATGGAAACAAAAAACATTGAAACAGAAGCACAACCAAATCCAAAAACTACTAATGATAATAATTATCATAATGCAACCTTCAGGACATTGTTTTTTGAAGCATGCAATGCTAATAATTTTAATTTAAATACACTTGATAGACGTTTTTGTTATAGTTTTGTTTTACAACATCCTGTAAATAGAATTGTTACACCAACAAGTATGCCAATGATATATTTAATTAAAGTATATGAAATTGTACATAATGATGATTTAAATACTAATGTTACTATTAATGAATTAAATCTACAAAATTTTATTAGCACACCACCTTTCATTTTTTTAAATACAAATGTTAAATTTGTAAATAAATATCCTATTACTAATTATACTGATGTAGAAACTTATTATAACAGTGAAAATATTCCATATTATTGCGTTGGTTGTATGATTTATAGTGTAGATGGTTCGCGTAGTAAAATTAGAAATAATAATTATGAGAAAGTAAGGAAGATGCGTGGAAATAACCCAAAACTTCAATATAATTATTTGTGCTTAAAACAAGAAAATAAAGTAAAAGAATTTTTACAATATTATCCTGAACATAATGTTATTTTTAATAAATTCAAAAATTTAGTATATGATTATACAAATGGATTATTTATTAATTATATTAGTTGTTTTATTCGCAAAGAAAAACCATTAAAAGAATATGATTTCCAATACAAAAATCATATGTATAAATTACATGAAAAATTTAAAAGTGAACTAAAACCAAATAATAAAACTATTGATAAAAAATTTATTATTGATTATGTAAATTCGTTACATCCTGCTCAGCAAATGTTTATTATGAATTATAATAATTATAGTCATGACAATTATAAAAACAAGGCAAAAAATGAAACAAATGAACACGATAATAACGAACTTGTTATGGTTCAATAAATCATAAATAGAAAAAAATTGATAAATTATTTATATTTTATAAAAAAATATAAAATATAATGAATAATGAAGAAGCTGTTACTATATTTTGGTATATTTGGTTGTATTTGGCATTAATTTGGTTCTTTTATGTGTTATACTATAATTTTATGACTCAGAGAAATATGTTTTAATATTATTGTATAATAATATTCCGTAATTTACTGCTTCTTCAACAATATAAATAATCTCATCTTTTGAAATCACATTTTTAAAACTTACTTTAATAATACTATTAGTATCGTGTGGATGTTTCTTTAAGAATCCTACAAAATTTAATTGTTTTTTTTCTTGAAAATATTTATTGTATAAATAGAATTCAATAATTTTACCAATAGTATAATCCTCATTTTCTATTGTAATAATATAACAATTCTCCATTGTATCATTTGCTTCTTTTATTAAACTTGAATCATTTTTAATACTATCTAATGTTTTATTTAAACTTTTTATTAAAACTAAACAACCTAGTTCTACTATCTTATAATTACTATAAACACCAACTGTCTCAATAGTAAAATCAAAACTATCGTCTACAAAAATACGTTTTGCATCCAACAGTAACCAATCTTTTTTCATAAATTCTATCTGCTCTTTATTATATTTAACTTTCAATTCTTCTTCTTTTAATTCCCATGCTTCTTTAATTTTAATAGCATCCATCGTATTCCCATAACTACAAGTAGATACTACGTTAAAAGCACCGTCTTCTTCTGCTGTTCCAATATCTAGTTTTGCCTGAAAGACTAATTTTTCTGATTCAATATTTTCCGCCATTTTTGGTCTTAAACGCACAATATCAATATAATCCTGGGTTATTGGGTCAGGTGGAAAAATTTCTTTTACTTCAGAATCTGTTAAATAGTTATCTAATTTAATATTTTTAATCTTAAAATCTCCAGTTGTAACAAAATCAGTAGTATTAGTATTATTTTCTTTATTCAATTCAACTACATAATCCTGATATGGAAAATCACTAATTTCTGTTATATGTATGGGAATACAACTAATACGCTGTTTTAATAGTTCATTGTTTAAACGTGTTTTATTTGCTTTAATATTTACATTATTGCTTGTATATGGTTGAGTTCTAAATACTAATAAGGGAATATTCGCTAAAATAGTTCTGCGAAGAGAATTCGCATAACTCACATTTACATTTGACAATGTAAATTTTAATACTTCATCATTTTCTTCTAAATTGGAGATTTTAACATTAATACTATCCATACTATTAATAATAATTATATATTTATTAATAATATTTAATAATTATATCAATTTTATTTATTTAATAAATATAATTTAGTTAAAAAAAATATATTTTAGTTAAAAAAAATATAATTTAGTTTAAAAATGTTATTAAATAAATAATTAATAATTATTAAATATACACATGAGTAGTATTCTTTATTATAGTAATTATTGTGAAAATTGTAAAGCACTTTTATCTAAAATATCTAATTCATCTGTTAAAAATAATTTGCATTTTATTTGTATAGATAAACGAGTTAATCGCAATGGCTCTGTTTATGTTGTTTTAGAAAATAATCAACAAATTATCTTACCAAATACTATTACTTCCGTTCCTTCATTGTTATTAATTAATAATAATTATAAAGTTATAACTGGAACAGAAATATTAGAACATTTAAAACCAGTAGAAGAAGTAATAAAACAACAAGCAACCAATTACAACGGAGAACCAAATGCATATGATTTTAATGGAGGATTTAGTGGTGTTGTTTCTGATAATTATAGTTTTCTAGATCAAAACAGCGACGAATTGTCTGCTAAAGGAGAAGGAGGGTTAAGACAACTCTATAATTATGCTACAGTTAATCATTTAGATAAAATAGAAACACCACCTGATGAATATGTTCCAGATAAAGTAAATGATGATAATTTAAAAAATTACGAATCTCAAAGAAATAATATTACTTAATTATTATTTAAAAATAATTAAACATTATTAAATAATATTATTTAATGGAAAACATACAATTAATTGAATTTTCTAAAAATATTAAAGATTTATTAGTTGATTTAAAAACATCATTTTGCGATAAAACAGAACACATTATACATGAAAATAGTGATTTATTAAATATATTAAATTATGATTTTGAAAAATTAAATGAAGAACAGAGCGAAGAGGAGGAAAGTGAAGAATATAAATCGCTATTAATTTCTAGTCAAAATTTATTTGATTATTGCAAAACAGTTTATCCAGAGCGTTTCTTTGACATATTATATCAAAATGAAGAAGTTTTTACAAATGATAGTAATACTTGTTTCTTACCACAAATTGATTTTGCACAATTATATTTTGATACTACCAGCGTACAAACAAAAGAAACATTGTGGAAATATTTACAATTAATATTATTTTCTATTGTTACATCTATTGATAGCAAAGATTCTTTTGGTGCCAACACACAATTATTTGAAGCAATTAATAGTGATGAATTCAAAAATAAACTTCAAGATACTGTTAAACAAATGGAAGGCATGTTTAATTTTAAAAAGAATACTCAAAATAATAATGAAGATTCAAAAGAATCAAAAGAAGAAGATTCAAAAGAAAAAGAAGATTCAAATGAACCCAAATTACCATTTGATTTTGAAAAGATGTTTGAATCTATGAATTTACCATCAACCGAAGATATGTCAAATGCATTGCCTGGTAATTTACCAGATACAGATAGTATATTTTCACATATTAATGGACTAATTAATGGAAAAATTGGTTCTTTAGCAAAAGAATTGGCAGAAGAAACTACAAAAGATTTAGATATTGATATGGAGAATGTTACAGATGTTAATGATGTATTTAAAAAATTATTCAAAAATCCAGGTAATTTAATGAATTTAGTTAATAATATTAGTTCAAAATTAGATAATAAAATGAAAGATGGTTCTATTAAAGAAAGCGAACTTTTAGAAGAAGCTACTTCTATTTTTAAAAATATGAAAGATATGCCTGGCATGGATAATATGGAACAATTATTTAAATCCATGAATATGGATCAATTTATGCCAAAAGGTGGGAAATTTAACAATAACGCTTTTCAACATATGATGGATCAAAATGTAAAAATGTCCAAAATGAAAGAACGTATGCGTAAAAAACAAGAAGCTAAAACACAAACACAACCTTCATATAGCAGCAACTATAGTGAATCAAAAGAAACCAATTCACAATCTAATTCTAATTCTAATTCTAATAGTAATTCACGATCTAATTTTAATCCAGATACAAAAAACTTAAATGAACTTAATAATAATTTAGCATCATTAATGGAACAAATGCAAAATATGTCTGGTTCTGGTTCTAGTAATAGTTTTATTAATGATATTTTAAAAAAACAAAATCAAAGTCAAGGTCAAGAACAAGGAAAAAACGATTCAAATGGAGAAATAAAAAAAAGAAAAACCAATAACAAGAAAAAGGTAAATAAAAAAAAATAAACTTCTTCTATTTTTATGATGATAATACTTTGGGGGGGTTCTATAAAAAATTGATAAAAAATTGATTATAAAATTGATTATAAAATTGATTATAAATAATCCATTACACTTACTAAAATATTTATAATGGAAGAACTTCTTAAAAAAGTAGAAAAATTAGAATTATTGTGTTATCATATTAAAAATTCAAATTTAAATGAAAAAATATTTTTAAAAGATTGTCCAAAACCATGGAAAATTGAAAAACCCAACGGATTAAATATTTTTGAAAATGCTATTACAAAAAATAAGCGAGACCAATTGTGGAATTTCTTCCATCCAAAAGATGGCAACACAGAATCCGATGTTCCTTTGGAAAATGAATTTCCTTGGATTCAACGATTTAAAAGATTTCCTTCAGCTCATTATAACGGCTGGCATAGTGGCAAATTTAGAGGATTAGAAGAAATGAAATTATTTGAAACTACTTATCCAATATTTTATGAAACTGTTATTGAAGCATACGAATTCATTAAAACACAAAATATTACCAATATTCCTAATTTAGAAAATTTTATACCAGAATCTGTATCAGTTATGCGTCATAAGCCAAATTGGGGATTAGGAAGACATTATGATAATTCACAAGATGAAAATTCAGGAATTGTGATGTTAATAACTTTGTCAAATGATGATAAAGTTCCCAGAACTTTTAATTTTGTTGATGCGCCAAATGGAAAACAATTTCCTGTAAAAACATTTGATTCGCAAGTTATTATATTTGGCGGAGAATGTTATGATTTATGGCAACACGAATCCATTAGGAATCCAAAACAAACTGGCGAAGCAATTTCTTTAACAGTTAGATTGGCAGATGTTTGTGGAAATAATGTCAAATTAAATAAAGATAATAAATATAAACCAGGAGCACCTGCTGCAATGAAAATAGCACATAAAAGATTATTGAAAAAAATGCTAATTTAATTTTATATAATTTAATTTTAATCTAATTTTATTATAATGTTGCTTTAAAAATTTCAATTATTTTTATTTTTTTAATAGTTAAATAAAAATAATTAATAATTATATATATAAATATGTCTAAAACTGATATTAGTAATAAAGAAAAAAATAGTGATTTAGATCAAGTTTTAAAAACATTAAAAAAAGAACAACCTGATGCTAAAAAAGATGGGTTTTCTAACAATACTTCTTTATGGGTCGATGACCCTAGTGTTTTTTTTAATAAAAATACTTTATTTGAACTTTGGCCAAATGAAAATATGACGCGAACACAAAAAATAAATGCAATTAGTCGTTTAGTCATTTATATGACATTTATAGGAGTATTTTTATTTAGAAGTGTCAAAATTTTAATTACCGGAATTGTTACTTTAGGTGTTTTAATAGTCGTATATTATGTTTTAATTAAGAAAAATAATGACTTCGCTAAACAAAAAATTAAAGAAGGATTTAGTGATGAATCTATGTATCAAAAAGTAAAACATAATTTTACAAGTCCCACCACTCCTAATCCAGCCATGAATGTATTGTTACCAGAAATTTATGATAACCCACAGCGATTAGTTGCAGCACCATTATATAATAAAGCAGTTGAAAAAGAATTTAATGAATCTGTACAAAATATTGTTAAAAAAAACTTTAATGATGATAAAATAGATGAAAAATTATTTAAAGAAACCGGAGATAAATTTGAATTTGAACAATCCATGAGACAATTTTATACCACAGCTAATACTATGGTTCCAAATAGTCAAAAAGATTTTGCTCAGTTTTGTTATGGTAATATGGCTTCTTGTAAAGATGGAGATGTTGAAATGTGCTTAAAAGCCACATCTAACCATTTGAATATTTAGAACTATATAATAATTTAGCTTTTAAAATTAAATTTTTATTTTTATTTTTAATTTATTTTAATTTAAATTTAATATATTATAAAAAAATAATATATTAAACTATTATAAATGAGTCAAACCACTGCTTATC
>JGI20155J14468_10001767_pt1 | contig 16495 bp, 18 predicted proteins | sample COG_05_FD_14468 | JGI IMG/M metagenome (IMG submission 14468) | reverse complement strand
CGCATGACTTTTAGAAAAAAATTTATCTTGAATAATGTCTTCACCTTTTAAAATTTGATCAATTTTCTCAATATCTTTTCCAGCATAATTTTCACCATCATAATGGAAAGCATTATTTTCGTAGCAATGTCCTAAGCAAAACATTTCTCCAACTTTATCATCACCTAGTTTTTCTTTTAAAGTGTCTTTTAATTTATTTTGTGTTCCAGCACACATACAAGCACTACCGTTACAAACGAATGCTTTTTTTTCTCTATGTGAAGGTCTTAAAAATTCATAAAAAGATTCTGCTCCATGAAGTGTTGAAACCCCTAAGTTATGTTCTTTTGCAATTTCATTGATATCTTGTGGTCTGTCGCTAAGAGTATTCTCAGATATCTGTTTAAATAGGTTGTTTTTTAAGCCTATTCTTCCTGATAAATTACTTATATTTTTTGACACAATTACCCTTTTTTTTAATTAACCCACAATAACTTTTTTGTTATTTGTGTAAATGTTAAAACTATCCCTCTTTACGAAACCAATGAGGGTTATGTCAAATTTATTCGCTAGATCTATAGCTAGGCTAGTTGGCGCACCAACACCGATCATTATACCTATATCTGTCATTAAAACTTTTTGAACTAATTCAAAGTTGAGTCTGCCAGAACATGTTATAAATTGAGTTTTAGGGTCTAATTGATCATTAATTAAGGCATTTCCAATAAGTTTATCTAATGCATTATGTCTTCCTACATCCTCTTTTAAATTAACAAGCTCACCATTGCTGTTAAATAAACCGCTAGCGTGTATTCCACCTGTTTTACTAAACTCAGATTGGTTTTCTTTCAAAATATTTGGAGATTGAATAATTATTTCTTTAGTAATTTTTGGTTCTGAAGGATTTGTTTTATTCTTTTTTATAATTTCCAATGCATCTAAAGAAGATTTTCCACAAACACCACAAGATGAATTAGTCAGGAAATCTCTTTTAATTTTAGCGATATTAACATTTTGAGAATTATTGAGTGTAGCTAAAATCTTATTTTGTATATTGTATTGACCAACTTTATCCCCATAATTTTCAATAGACTTAATATCTTTAATGTTTAAAATAATTTGTTCATTGAACAAAAATCCTCTTACCAAATCTTCGTCATTACCAGGAGTTCTCATAGTTATTGATAAATTTTGAGAAATCCATATATCATGCTCTTTAAATTTTAAGGAAATTTCCAAAGGTTCTTCAATTGAGACTAAATCTTCTAAATTTTCAAATTTTCTTGAGCTAAATTTTAAAATTTTATACTTAGAATTCATAAAATTACTTTAAGGGATAATTTTTTTTTAAAACATATTTGTTAACTAATATCGCAAGCAATAAAATTATAATACAACCAAAAATAATTGGATTAATTAAATATTCATATGAAGCGCTACCTATAATTACCATAATAGGATTTCCACCTGCAGGTGGGTGCACTACATTTAATAGAATCATTAAAAAAACTCCAGCACCAACAGCAAGTGCAATATTAATATAAATTGGTAATGGAATATAATTTACAAAAACCACACCAACAAAAGCAGTTAGTAAGTGACCAAAAAAAACATTTTTAGGTTGAGCAAATGGACTTTCAGGAAAACCAAATAATAGCACCATAGATGAACCAAAAGAACCTGCTAAAAAATATCCCAAAGTACTTTTGTATGTAAGAACTGTTAGAACACCAATAGTAAATGCTGAAAAAAATCCTGCAATTAATGCTTTTTGCAAGATAGGTTTTGTAATTTTTATCATCTAATTTTTTAAAGCTTTTAAAATAGTTTTTAAAGGCAGTAACAAACATTCTTTTCTAGATAGATTATTTTTATGTAAAATTTCTTTAAAATCTTTCCAATGAGTTTCTATTCCGACCTTAACATCATCAAATAATTTTTCACCATTTGTTATGAAACTTTTTATTTCATCTATTTTTTTATCCCTTATCTTTCTCGAGAGTAGACTAACCGAAGCTTGACAATAGACACACGATTTACATTGATAACCCATGTCTTTAATTACATCATTTTTCACTATTAAACTTATTTCCATTTCATCACCACATAATGGATTTTTGTTTTTTGATTTATGAGTAAAATTTTCAAGAATTTTATTATTTTCTGTGTGTGAGGCTATTTCTAAAATTCTTAAGTCCATTATATTTCTTTAATTCAAACTTTAATGTTTTATATTTTGATTAATGGATCATAACAATATTTTAGGCACAGTACTAGCGGGCGGAAAGTCTCAAAGATTTGGAGCAGATAAATCGCAAGTTAAATTGGGTAATAAATTATTAATTGATTATATTTTGTCTGAAATTATTGATGAATTCAATGAAGTATTGGTAGTTTCTAATAATCAAATAAACTTTGAAAGTTCAGAAAAAATTTCATTAATTAAAGATTTTAAGCAAGACCTAGGACCCTTAGGAGGAGTTTTAACTGCAATGAAATGGATCAAAGACAAGAATAAAAATTACCAATGGATCTCAACGTTTCCAGCTGACACCCCTTTTTTTAAAAATGAAATATTAAAAGATTTTTTAAAAAGCATAAATCAAGACGATGGTAAACTTTTTTTTATAAAATCTAATAATACTAGACATAATATATTTGGACTATGGTCTGTAGATTTAATGGATAGATTAGAAAAAGATTTAGACAAAGGAGAAAGAAAAGTAGAAGTTTGGGCTAATAGTATAGGTGTAAAAAATATCAATATGAATTTTGAAAATGAAGATCCTTTCTTTAATATAAACACAAAGGAAGATTTAGAAAAAGCTATGGAAAATTTATAAAATGATTAGTTATCAATATTCAAAAAAAATTTTAAAAAAAGCAGTTATTAAAATTAAAGATGAAAGTATCAAAAGTTTAAATTCTTTGAATAGAGTTTCGTCAAAAAATATCTATTGTGGAATTAATTACCCAACAGGAGATAATGCAGCTTTTGATGGCTACGCAATTAATTCAAATGACAGTAAAAAAATAAAAAAAAATTTTCCAAAAAAATTTAAGATTACAGGTTTAGTTGCAGCAGGTAACAAACCATTTAAAAAGAAAATTAAAAAATTTGATGCTGTAGAGATAATGACTGGTGGTATTATTCCAAAAGGTTTTGATACAGTTATTCCTATTGAGAAAATTATTTTTTACCCAAATAAAAGTAACAAAAAATATATCTTAATTAATAATGAAATAAAGAAACACAACCATGTAAGATTTGCAGGATCTGATTTTAAAAAAAAAGAACTAGTTCTTAAAAAGAATACAATTATAAAACCTAATCATATTTTGGCTTTCAAAACATTAGGTATTCAAAACATCGTTGTTAAAAAAAAAATTAATATTCTTTTTTTCTCTACTGGAAATGAAATATCTAATAATGACAACATCCCTGATTGGAAAGTCAGAAATTCAAATAGTCATTACATTAAGAACCTAAAGGAAAATTTTTTATTCAACTTTAAAGATGGCGGAATTTTAAGAGATAACCATGAAAAGATATTTAAGTCTAAAATAACCAAAATGTTAAATTCTAAAATAGATATTATTATTACTTCAGGTGCAGTTTCTGCAGGCAAATTCGACTTTGTTCCAAATGTAATTAAAAGCTTTAATTTATCTAATTATTTTAAAAGTGTTGCTATTAGACCTGGAAAACCCGTTTTATTTGCAAAGATCAAAGGGAAACAAAAAGCAATTTTTGGATTACCTGGTAATCCAATGTCGTCAGCTGCTTGTTTTAGATTTTTTGTATATCCTTATATAGTAAATTTATTAGGTCTTAATGATGAAATCCCTTTACGTGCGATTTTAAAAAATAAATTTGTTAAGAAGATGAACTTTACAAGGTTTGCTAAAAGTAGATTAAACACAACTAAAAATGGAAAAATTGAAGTTGAGATTTTAAAGGGACAAGAGTCTTTTAGAATTAAATCTTTTATAAAATCAAATATCTGGGCATTATTACCCGCTGGTAAGTCCAAATTTAAAAAAGGTGAGATTGTAGATTGCTTTTTGCCCAATCACTCCAATCAAACTTTGTCATAGAGAATGTCATTTTTGTTGTAGTTAAATCTATTTACAATTAAATAACTGCTTATGTTAGTGCTTAAAAATCCTAAAATAGCTGTCCCAGTAGTTTTGTTTGCAGGTCTTATTTGGTCTTTTGGACCTTTAGTTGTGAGATACATGAACGATCCACAATTAATACCATGGCAATATATTTTTGGAAGAGGTTTAACAATTTTTATTTTATTAAATTTGTATCTATTTTTTGAAGAAGGAAAAGATTTCTATAAAAACTATTTTAAGATGGGTATTTCTGGTTTAGTGGGAGGCTCAGGGCTTGGTGTTGCTATGATTTCTTTTATGTTTTCAATTACTAATACGAGTGCAGCAATTACTTTACTATGTTTGGCGGCAATGCCATTTTTTACTGCTTTACTAGCCTTTTTATTTTTAAGAGAAAAGATTTCTTTAAATGTATGGGTATCAATAATTATTGCTACAGTTGGAATAGGTATAATGGCTGTAGAAAATACATCTGATACTTCATTAATTGGTTTTGTTTTTGGAATTACTTCATCTGTTGGATTTTCGGTATTTTCAGTATCACTTAGGTGGCGTAAAGAAACACCAAAGTTTACCACAACTGCATTCGCAGGATTTTTCTGCGTTGTTTTTGCTTCAATAATGATTTTGAGTAAGGATTTAGTTTTCTTCTCCTCAAGTTATAATAGCTCATTATTTTCTCTTCATGGAACTTTAGTTTGCCTTGGATTAATTTTATATTCAATTGGATCCAAAGCAATTCCAGCTGCTGAGCTAACTTTATTATCTCTAACAGAAGTAATTGGAGGAATATTTTGGGTATGGCTACCTTTGTTTGGAATTAATGAAATACCGACAAATAATACTATTATTGGTGGCTTTTTCTTATTTATGTCTCTTACTTATTATAGCTTAGTGATGAGATGGAATAAAAGACATATCGGTTTAAATTAATTAATGGATCGACCAGATTTTTTTACTTTAAAGAATGGAGAAAGGGCCAAACTTCCTTTTACAAATTCTGAATACAACAGAAGAGTAAACAATTTAAGAACTGTCATGGACAAAAATAACTTAGATATGGTTATTTTAACTTCAATGCATAACATTGCTTATTATACAGGTTTTATTTATTGTTCATTTGGAAGACCTTATGGATGCGTTGTAACAAAAAATAAAATTTCAACAATTTCAGCAAATATTGATGCAAGCCAACCCTGGAGAAGATCACATTGTGATAACGTAATTTATACCGATTGGAAGAGAGATAACTTTTTAAGAGCAATAGTTTCTATCATTGGAAGAGATGATCCTCCAAAAAATATTGGGCTTGAGAATGATCATGTTACATTAGATATGAGAGAAAAAATTGGGTCTATTTTTACTTTTTCAGTTTTTAATGATGTTTCTAAGGATTTGATGCAACTTAGAATGATCAAATCTAATGAAGAAATTGAAATAATTAAAAATGGTGCAAGAATTGCAGATTTAGGTGGAGAAGAAATTGTTAAAAACATTAGGGAAGGGAATACTGAAATTGAAATAGCAATTGCTGGTCGTGATCGAATGGAAAGAGAAATTGTAAAAACTTACCCTGATGCAGAATATATGGATACTTGGGTTTGGTTTCAGTCAGGAATTAATACAGATGGTGCGCACAATCCAAAAACTAATAAACAATTGGCGAAAGGTGATATTTTATCATTAAATACTTTTCCTATGATTTCTGGTTATTATACAGCCCTTGAAAGAACATTGTTTTTAGACCATGTAGATGATGACTCACTTAAAGCTTGGGAGGCAAACATTAAAGTTCATAAACGTGGATTAGAATTAATTAAACCAGGTATTAAATGTTCAGACATTTGTCATGAACTTAATGAATTATTTGCTGAACTTGGCTACTTACACTTTAGAACATTTGGTTATGGACACTCTTTTGGAGTACTTTCCCACTTTTATGGAAGAGAAGCTGGATTAGAGTTGAGAGAAGATGTTGATACTGTTCTTGAAGAAAATATGGTGATCTCAATGGAGCCAATGATTATGATTCCTGAAGGAAATCCAGGAGGTGGTGGTTACCGAGAACACGATATACTTATTATTGGCAAAGATGGCGCAGAGAATATTACAAAATTTCCTTTCGGCCCCGAGTATAATATTATAAAAAATTAGTAATTTATGAGTGATAACAAAACTATCGTTAACAGTTGGAATGAATGGGATCCATTAAAGCATGTGATTGTGGGTAAAGCTGATGGAACTTGTATTCCAGCACCTGAACCAGCTCTTGATGCAAAAGTTCCAGAGGATAGTGATATGAGAGGTCAATTTGGTCCAAGAACTAAAGATACAGTAGATAAAGCAAATCAACTTTTAGATGATTTCTCAAATATGTTAAAAAAAAGAGGGATTAAAGTAGATAGACCTACTCCAATAGATTTTAGTCAAAAAACATCTACACCTGACTGGGAATCAGAAACTATGTTTGGTTGTATGCCGCCTAGAGACGTATTGCTTACTGTTGGAAATGAAATTTTAGAAGCAACAATGAGTTATCGTTGTAGATATTTTGAATACCTATGTTATCGGCCTTTACTTCAAGAATATTATAATCAAGATCCTAACATGCGACATGAGTCTGCTCCAAAACCAAGATTAACAGATGCTGATTATCGAAAAGACTATTTGTCAGATAAAATTGGTATTCAAAAAAGATTAGAATGGACTGAAGATAAATTTTTTGTAACAACTGAGGAAGAGCCATTATTTGATGCGGCTGATGTATTAAGGTTTGGTAAAGATCTTGTTGTTCAGCATGGATTTACAACAAATTTAAAAGGAATTGATTGGTTAAAAAGACATTATAAAGATCATAGAGTTCATGCAGTTAATTTCCCAGGAGATCCTTATCCAATTCATATAGATGCAACTTTTACACCAATTAAAGAGGGTTTAATCATTAACAATCCTCAAAGAAGATTACCAAAAGAACAAAGAAAATTATTTGAAGATAATGGTTGGGAGATAGTAGATAGTGCACAACCAGCACATAACGAGCCTCCTCCTTTATGTTACTCATCAACTTGGTTATCGATGAATGTATTGGTCCTTGATCCTAAAACAGTTTGTGTTGAAAAAAGTGAAGTATACCAAGCAGAACAATTAGATAAATTGGGAATGGAAGTTATACCAGTTGAGCTTAGAGATGCTTACGCTTTTGGTGGTGGGTTACATTGTTGCACTGCTGATGTATATAGAGAAGGCACATTAAAAGATTATTTTCCAAAACAATAATATGGCTAAGATTAAAACAAAAAGAGAGCGAGTTAAATTCGCTTCAGATAATATTGCTGGTGCTTGTCCTGAAGTATTAGATGCAATTTTAAAAGCTAATGATGGTGACAGCACTCCTTATGGTAACGATCAAATATCAACAGACTTACAAAAAAAATTTTCTGATCTATTTGAAAAAGATGTAATTGTATTCCCTATTGCATCAGGTACAGCTGCAAATGCTTTAGCTTTATCTACAATGACGCCATCATTTGGAAATATTTATTGTCACAAACTTTCTCATATTAATACTGACGAATGTGGCGCTCCTGAATTTTATACAGGAGGAGGAAAATTAGTTACTTTAAATGGTATAAATGGAAAGATTCTTGCAGAGGAATTGGATCAAGCTATTGGAGGAAAGGGTATTGTTCACCACACACAACCTTCATCAGTAAGTATTACACAAGTATGTGAAACTGGTGAAGTGTATCAATTAGATGAGATTAAGAAAATATCAGAGGTTACCCATAAACATAAATTAAATATGCATATGGATGGAGCAAGATTTGCAAATGCTCTAGTTTCTTTAAACACAACGCCAGCAGAAATGACTTGGAAATCAGGAATAGATGTGCTGTCATTTGGAGCAACTAAAAATGGCTGTATTGCTGCAGAAGCAATAATTTTTTTTAATAAAGATTTAGTTGGAAACATTGCCTTCTTAATGAAAAGAGCAGGGCATTTATTATCTAAAATGCGTTTTGTTTCAGCTCAATTAGATGCTTATATTTCAAACGACGTATGGCTTCGTAATGCAAGACACGCAAATAAGATGGGAAAAAAGCTAAGTGATGGATTAAATAATCATTCTGATATTAATTTAGCTTATCCAACAGAAGCCAATGAAGTTTTTGCAACATTTCCACGTAATAAAATCGAAAATTTAAATTCAGAAGGATATAAGATGAATGAAGATGAATTAGATGGTAAAGCAGTGAGATTAGTTGCAGCTTGGAATACTAAAGATAGTGATGTAGATCAATTGCTAGGGACTTTAAAAAAACTTTAACTAGGATTTTGTTTTAAAAATTCTATATATTTTACTACATCATCAAATTTTTCATCAGGAATATCTTTGTAGCTTGAATCAAAATGATCTTTGACACAAATTGCAACATGAGCGTAGGGGTTTCTTCCTTTAGGGTGATTAGGATGGTTGGGCAGCTGACCGCGTAAATAATCGCCAGCTTCCTGTATCATTTTCCACAGTTTACTTGCGTTTTCTTTATTCATGTTGATCCAATTATTGTTTTATCTAATAAATATCTTAGTAATTAGCATATGGAAAATATAGTTAAAAAGCTAGAGGAACAGGTTACTTTTCTTCAACAGGAAATATCTCAAATTAGTAATGAGGTTTATTCACAACAAAAAGAAATTAGAGACCTTAAAAAAGAAATTTTAAATTTAAATAAAAAAATTGATGACATGGATAGTGAGATTGCTTCAGATATGCTTAGAGAAGATAAAAAGCCACCTCATTATTAATTTTTAAAGATAATGAAAAAAAAAATAAAAATTCACATAAGAAACAATCATTGGAAAGAAGGTTTTTTGCCCTGTGATCTAGAAGGTGAGAAACATAGCACAATTACTGAAGAAGAATTTGAAAAAGGTCTTAATAAATATCCTGAAATAAGAGATAAAATAAATTATCTAGTAGATTGGGATGAAGATAATTTCATCTCATCCATGAAAGATGCTGATATTTTACTTGGATGGCAATTTCCAACTGAAAATCTTAGGGATATTGCACCAAATCTTAAATGGATTCATGTTAGTTCAGCTGGTGTAAATCATTTATCTCCTTTTAATTGGATGAACGAAGATTTAGTTTTGACTAATAGTAGTGGGGTTCATGCAAAAAAAGCAGGTGAGTTTGGATTAATGAGTATCTTAATGCTTCAAAACCAAATGACTAAAATAGTTACTAACCAAAGGAATAAAAAGTTTGTTACTTTGCTTAGTAAACCTATAGAGGGATTTAAAGTGGTTGTGGTTGGAACGGGTTCTCTTGGTGGGTCTATGATAAAACATATTAGTAAACTTGGAGTTGATGTAATTGGTGTTAATAGAAAAGGAAGAGAAGTTGAAGGATGCTCCAAAGTAATTACTTTTGACAAGATAGATGAAGTATTGCCTGTTGCTGATTTTTTATACCTTGCAGTTCCTGAAACAGAGGAAACTAAAGGATTAATTAATAAGACTAGATTAGATAGTCTTAAACCCACATGTGGAATTGTAAACATTGGCAGACATTCTGTTCTAGATTATGAAGCTTTAAGAATTAAATTAACAAAAAATGAAATAGCAGGTGCTATTTTAGATGTATTTTCTCATGAACCCATCTCTAGACATTCTAAACTTTGGGAAACACCTAATTTAGTTATTACTCCTCATATTTCATCAGATAGTGAAGGCAATTATATTGAGATGGTATTAAGTGTGTTCTTTGAAAACTTAAAATTATACATTGAAAATAAAGAATTAAATAATCAGGTAGATAGAAGGTTAGGCTACTAATTATTAGTAAGTTTTATTCTCTTCAATAACAGGTTCTAAAGTTGGTTTAATTGGCTCTTCTATAGGTTCTGTTGATGGGTTCAGCTCGATACCTGCAGGTGTAATCGATTGTGGCATAGCAACGAATTGTGAGTCTGGGTTTTCAACAACAGGTCTTACTCTTGATCTATAAATTCCATAAATACCAATTAAGGAATGAAAGAATAATAAAAAAATAAAGAAACCATTTGGCCCAACGATCCCCATAAAAATAGAACATAAGAAAGGTCCACCCATAGCACCCATACCAAATGTAAACTGTAAACTAGCACCTGCTGCTACAAACTTTTCTTTTGGAATAAAGTCGTTGGTATGTGCCAAAATTAGAGAAAACATAGGAAGACTACAGAAAGAAAATAAAATTAAACAAACATAAAACCAAAACTTACTAGTAGCTAAATCTCCAGGTAAATACATTTGTCGTGAAGATAAAATTGCACAAAATGCAAAAAATGCAGCTGCAAAAGTTACTATAATAATTACTCTTCTTCTATCAAACATGTCTGACAATTTTCCAATTGGCCACTGAGAGATAGCACCCGATACAGCAAGTAAAAAAGTAACTAATGAAATTTGAAAAATAGAAAAATTCATTGTTGTTGCGTATACAGCAAGCAATGTAAATAAGGCTGATTGTATTGTTCCATAAAAAAATGCACTTACCATTCCAAATGGAGAGGATATAAAAACTTCTTGTAATGACATGGTTGATATTTTTTTAAATGTTGGAGCTTTTCTTTTAGTAAGTAAAATTGGTATAAGAGCAGCTGAAGTAATAACTGAAATTAATATAAAAGGTTCAAAGTTAAGTGGATCACTGAAGTTTAGTAAAAACATTCCAAGCCCCATAGCACCATATAAGATAACCATATAAACTGATAAAACACTTCCTCTATTTTTATTGCTTGCTCTATCGTTTAACCAACTTTCAGCAACTGTATAAATTGAAACCATGCTGATCCCTGTAAGCACTCTTAATAAAAACCACACAAAAGGACTTACATATACTGCGTGAATTAAAACTACTAATGATGCAACAGATGCAAAAGCTGCAAAAACTCTAATGTGACCAACTCGAGAAATTATTTGTGGAATAGTTTTAGCGCCAATAAAATAACCAACAAAATAACCAGACATCATAAATCCAGTTTCAGTTAAGCTAAATTCTTCTTTAACTGCTCTAACTCCTAATAAAGAGCCTTGAAATCCATAAGCAAGCATAAGAGCTCCCATACCCAAAAATAATGCCCATGAATTTTTTAATACTTTTTCCATCTGAATCGGTATCTATTTCCGATTTGTGGCCAAATCAAGTTAATTGTAATTTAAGATTTATGACTTTTTAAGCTTGAGAAATGAGTGAATTGCTATCGTTAAAATGATAATCGCCCCACCATGGATTGTCTCGATACTTGGCTGTTCTTTGATTACCATCCATACCCAAAAAGGGCCAATAATAGTTTCCAATAAAAAGAATAAATTAACCTCTTCTGCAGGAATAAATCTAGGAGCAATGGTAACCAATACAAAAGGAATAGCAACACACATTATACTCATTAAAGGTACAATAAATAAATCTCTATCAACTAAAGTATACGTTTCGATAAAAAACATTGCAAATATTGCAACACACAGTTTTCCAACTACAGCAGCTGGAAGTAAATTTTTTTTCTTAGCTGATCGAATGGTTACAGCATTAATTGCAAGCCCAAGTGCCGTGATAAAACCTAAAATATCTCCATAAATATTGCCTAATTGTAGAGAGTCGTAGAAGATATAAACAGCAGCTAAAAATGTTATAGCAATTGCTATCCAAGTTTTTCTACCTGGTATTTCTTTTAAGAAAATAGCTCCTAAAATTGCTGATAACATCGGAGCCATTGCTATCATTACCAAAGTATTAGCAACGTTAGTGTTTTGAATAGAGACTACAAAGGTAATATTTGTAATAGAGAAGGTGGTGATAAAGATTATACCATGGTACCCGCTGTTAAATAACATTTTGAAGAAATTATATTTATATACAATTAACATCCCAACCAAGACGGTAAAAAATGGAATTATTCCACGATAAAAAACTAAGCCCCAAGTATCAACATTGGATAGCCTTATAAATAAACTATCTGGAGTAATAAACATTACAGCAACGAATGCTAAAAAAGATCCTTTTTGTTGGTCTGATAAATTGTTCATACTTTTAGTTCTTTCCAAAAAGTTTTTGCAAGATTAATACCAGATAAGTCATACAGAGTTTTTAGTCCTGTAGGAGAGGTAACGTTAATGTCACCATTTAGCTTTTGATCAATAAAATCAATTCCAGAAAAAAAAATATTTTCTTTTTTTAAATCTTTAGCAATTAGTTTTGATATTTTATTTTCAGCTTTAGTTAATTGGATATTAATAGGTTTCGCTCCTTTGCTCATATTACTTAAAAAGGAACCTTGTTTAGGAACTCTTGATATTGCCCCACATACTTTACCATTAATTAAAAAAACTCTTTTATCTCCTTTACTAATTTTGGGTAGGAATTTTTGGCACATGATATGACCATGTTTTTTTATAAAAATATTAATTAATTTTAAATTAAATTTATTTAAAAGATGAATATCATTACCACCATAACTATGAATAGGTTTTAAAATTACTTTTTTATGAATTTTAAAAAAATTTTTAATCTCATTTATATTTTTGGTAAAAATAGTGCTTGGCATATATTTTTGATATTTAACTGAATAAAGTTTTTCAGATACATTTCTAATAGAAGTAGGGTCGTTTAAAATTTTGACCTTATCTTTAATGGTATCTAGAATGTAAGTTGCTGAAATATACTCTAGATTGAATGGAGGATCTTGTCGTATTAGAATAAATTTACATTTTGTAAGATCAAATTTTTGCTTTTTTAATATTTTAAAAAAATTTTTTTTAGAATAATCAAATTTAATAAAAAATCCTGAAGCTACTACCTTTGAGTTAATTACCGATAAATCTTTAGGCTCATAATAAAAGATCTTATAGTTTTTACTTTGGATCTCATTTGCAAGAAAAACACTAGTATCACTTCCAGGGTTTAGTTTAGAGGGGTGGTTTCCTTGAACAGCAACAATTTTATTTATCATATAATTCACTTAAATCTTCATTTTTAGAAAATTTACTAATCATATGATCTGCGTTTGTTGTTTTGTTATCAATTACTTTTTGTAAGTGATTTAAGAATAAAGTTTCATTTTTTTCATGTTTGTTGAGAATGTCTCTGTTTTCTAATCCTTTTCTAGATAAATTTAGTAAAGTTGAAGCCCAATAAAGAAGATCTTTACCCATCAATTGGGTATTAAAACCTTTTTGAGGAGCGTCAAGATAAGCATTAATAATTTTATCTTTGTCCCAACTTGAAATTATTTCATAAACTTCGTCTAAGTTTCCATAGAGCATTCCAACATTAAATGCTGGACCCGCACACAAGCAGTCCCATCCACAAGTATCCATTGATCTAAGTTCGATATATTTTTTTAATCTATTTTCAGTAAAAATCGTACTTAAATGAGTAGTTAGATCATTTTCTGTCGGCAATCGGTTTTCTATCTCTTCTATCTTCCCATCCATAAAATCTTTAAAGGTATATTTTTTNCCTGAAATGTAAGTTTCATTATTTTGAATAAATAAAATTGGAAAGCCCATTACGAATTCAGCATATTTTTCAAAATTTAAATTTTCAAAAAATAATTTTGGCAATCCTCCTCTAGAAGTGCTTTGCCAAACTTTTGATCTATAAGATAAATAACCACTATTTTTTTTTTCAACTATTGATGAGTTTGCAAATAATGCGATAGAAATTGGAACAATCGAGTTTACGATTTTAAATTTTTTAATGAAATCTTTTTCTGAATTGTAATCAATATTTAATTGAGTTCCACAAGTTCTATACATCATATCCAAACTAAGCTCACCCCCTGACGGCATATCTTTAGTCATTAGTTCATATCTTTTTTTGGGGTTATTTGGAATTTCATCTAGTTTTGAGATTGGATCGAACCCCGCACTTACAATATTAATATTTAATTTTTTTGTAACTTGTCTTAGTTCAAATAAATAATCTTGCGACTCTGCACAAGCTTCATGAATATGATTAAGTTTATCACCTGATAATTCTATTTGGTTTCCAGGTTCAAGAGTGATATTTTTACCACCTTTATTCAATGCAATAATATTTTCTTTTTCAAAGACAGGTTTCCAACCAAACTCTAATAGAGCTGAAAACATTTCTTTTATTTTTGAATAATCAACCCTCTTATTTCCCTGATTGTTAAAAAGAAATTTTTCATGCTCAATTCCTATTTTGAAATCTTTTGCATCTTTGACCCCAGATTTGAAATACTCTATAATCTGTTCTTTAGAATTAATCATTGATGCTTAGATAGTATCTTATTATAAAATTTAAAGATAATAATAAGGCGTTTTAGAAAAAATTCTCTTAACCATTGGAGAAAAGTCATCTAAACTCATACTTTTATAATTTGGATCAAAAGAAGATTGGTCGTAGTTTTCACAGAAATTAATAGTTGCTTCATAATGCTCATGATCTTTAAATTTATCCCTAGCATTTCTATCTCCCCCTAAATGATGTGCGCTATAATAGGTTTGAAAAAGCCCATGATGTTGAATTATCCAATAAGTTCGTTCTGAAACATATGGTCTTAGTATTGATGCTGCATACTGAGAGTGGTTCATTGGAGCTAAATCATCACCAATATCGTGTATTAATGTAGCGACAACCATCTCTTCACTTTCACCATTTTTAAAAGCTCTTGTAGCAGCCTGCAACGAATGTTCTAATCTTGTAATTTGATATCCTTCAAGGGTTGTTGTTTGAGCTGCTAAATATTTTAAAATTCTATCAGCAGTCTGTCTTTCAAAATTTTTTTCATATTTTTCTAAAAGTTGGTAATCTTCTTTAGTACCATTTTTCATTTCTGTAAAATTTACTTTTTTCATTTTTTTAATTGTTAGAAGCTGTACTTAATAATGACAATTGTGTAACTTTATTATCACCTAATTCATCAATAGGTTTAACAGGGTAATCTCCAGTAAAATAATGATCCGTTAATTGTGGATAGGTTTCATTTCTTTTTTCAAAACCAATAGCTTTATATAATCCATCAAGAGATAAAAATTTTAAGGATTTTGCTCCAATGTATTCGCAAATTTCATCGTTAGTTTTATTAGCAGCCAATAATTCTTTTTTAGTTGGTGTATCAACTCCATAAAAGTCTGGATATCTAATTTCTGGGCAAGCTATCTTAACATGTACTTCTTTAGCACCTGCATCATATAACATTTTAACAATTTTATGAGATGTTGTTCCTCTAACTAAAGAATCGTCAATCAATATAATTTTTTTATCTTTGATAGTTGTTTGGTTTGCATTTAATTTTAATTTAACACCTAGGCTTCTAATTTTTTGACTAGGTTCAATAAAAGTTCTTCCAACATAATGATTTCTAATTAAACCATGTTCATAATTTATTTTTAAATACTGAGAAAATCCAAGTGCTGCAGCATTACCACTATCTGGTACTGGCACAACTATGTCAGCCTCTATATCATTTTCTTTCGCAAGCTCTGCGCCAATATTTTTTCGGTGCTCATAAGCAGTTTTGTCATCAAGAATACTATCTGGTCTTGCAAAGTAAATATATTCAAAAACACAGGGTCTAACTTTTTTAGGAGGGAACGGTTTAATGCTAGTTAGTTCATCATTTTCTATTAAAACAATTTCTCCATTCTCAACATCTCTTACAAATTTTGCTCCAATAATATCCAAAGCACAAGTCTCAGATGCTAGAACATAACTATTACCTAATTTACCAATAACTAATGGTCTGATACCATAAGGATCCCTAACACCGATTAAAGAGTTTTGGGTTAACATTACTAACGCATAACCACCTTGTATTTGAAATATTGCATCTACAACTTTATCAATTGTTTTAGGTCTTTTTGATTTAGCAATTAATTGAACTATCGTTTCAGTATCTGATGTCGTGTAAAAAATGGCACCATCTTCAACCAATTTATTTCTTAAAGAAATTGAATTAGTTAAATTTCCATTATGAGCAACACCAATACCTCCTGCGTTGGTATCCGCGAAAAAAGGCTGGATATTTCTTAAAGTGTTTTCACCAGTAGTGCTGTATCTATTATGACCAATTGCATAGTTTCCTTTAAGGTTTTTAAGGACTTTTTCTTTATTAAAATTATCACCAACTAAACCAAATCTTTTCTCTGAGTAATATTTTTCACCATCAAAAGTAACTATTCCACAACCTTCCTGACCACGATGCTGTAAAGCATGAAGACCAAGAGCAGCTAAAGCTGATGCATCTTTTGCATTACTTACACCGAATACACCACATTCTTCTTTTAATTTTGGATCAAAGTTCTTCAATTTTTTCTTTAGAATCTTGATATTTTTTTTCATTAGGAAATTCTTTTATGAGATAATTACTACCTTTTTCAA
>JGI20155J14468_10001759_pt1 | contig 16517 bp, 9 predicted proteins | sample COG_05_FD_14468 | JGI IMG/M metagenome (IMG submission 14468) | reverse complement strand
GCGAAGGCCTCTTGTCCGGGTGCACCTTCAACGCCAACGCGCGGAAGACTTTCTTAATCTCCGCGCGAGTCATCGAGAGGCACATTTCTTCGTCTCCGTGGATGCCGAGCGTTTTGTACGGGTCGTCTGACTCGTCGTCGTCTGCGTCGGTACCGCCGCGCGTTTTGGCGGCCATGTGCGTCCGAGAGAGAGAGAGAGAAGGAATGAAGCCAATTCGAAGCCGTTCCTCCGGGGAAAAGATTAGTCACAAATCATCGTCACATCTTTGAGTGAACCTTTTCTCGCGAAAGTTTCGGGCGCTTGAAGTTCACGCGACGCGAAACTTCGACTTTGTTTAAAAAAGCGAACGAAAGGGAGCGCGCGAGAAAGAGAGAGAGAGAGAGAGAGAGAACGGTACATCCGCATCGAAAAGGAAAGGAAGAGGAAGGATGATGACGAACGTATTTTCCTCCGTCTCTTCTCCGTCTTTGCGTTTGCGTTCTCGTCTGTCGGAGAGGATTCAGAGGAGGAAAACGACTCTGATGACCTGTACCACGAAGAGGCGAAGTGTGATTTTAAGAAGCGTTTCGGCGAGTTCAGGAGGAGGTGGGAAGAAAGGCGAATATTACGTCGGACAAGGCAAGTGGATTAAAGACCAAGACGGATTAGAGGAGAAGAACAAAGGGTTGGTGAGCGAGACCGGGAGAGACGCCGTCGTCGGCGGGTTCGCCGGAGGCGAGAAAAGGTTGCAAGACTATCGAAGTCAACTCAACGCGGCGAACGCGCAAGAGAAGGTGAAGGCAAAAAAGAAACCGAGGAAGGAGACGAAAGAGGTGGTGCTCGGAAAGGACTTTAACAGCGCCGCGGGCGGGATTTTCTTCGGCGAGGTTGGTTTACAATCGTGGAAAGAGACCGGGCGGATTCCTACGAGGTCGAAAGAGGCAACGTTAGGTTGGGGACCACCAGTTTTGTTGCTGTTAGTGGCCGCGGCCGGGGTGACGTATAAGACGACCGGGGCGTTGAGCGTAGACGCGTTGACGAAGACGGTCGAGTCGGTCGGGTCCGGGGTGACGAACATCGACGTGAACGACGTCGTCGGGAAGGTTGGCGGCGCGGTCGGTGCGTTGGACGAAGGCGCGAGCGTGTTACCGCCGGAGGTGAGAAGTGTGGCCACACAAGCTGCGTTGGTCGGGTTTGGCGTGTTGGCGTTGTACGCGTTGATTGGGAACGTTGTGAAAACGGCGAAGAAAACGGGCGGCGATTTCGCGAAGATTGCGCTGTTGGTCACGGTTACGTGGACGATTGCAAAGCAGATTTTGCATTAACGTTACATCTACGGTACCGAGTAAATATATAATACTAGCACTTCCTCCCCAGCATACTAATCCACCTATAACAACAAGTTAATTCTATTCTCTAACTAATTTTTTAATCGTCTTCTTCCAATGAAAGCGCCGCGAATGCGTTCGAAGGCCCCGCTTTTCTACTATTCCGCTCGTCTCCTTCGCTCTCGTCGCTGTCGTCGTCGTTGCTTTTGATATCCACTTTCTTTGGAGCAGGATCAAAGCACGGATCCTCGTCGTCGAAGTAATCGATTAAATCGAGCGCATCGTGAGCACCACCACCACCCCCATCTTCTGCGAGAATAAGTCCGTTATCATTTCTGTTCATCTCTTCCAATTCTCCTTCGAAGCCTTCTTCGTTCTCGATGTTCACGTCCTCGTCCGCGAAGGGTGCGTGAGCCGAATCTCGCCTCGCTTTAATCGCGACGATATCTATTGGTGGAGGAACGGCGTACGGTGATTTACCGTCCAAAACTCGTTTCAACGCAATCACGCCTCCCGCGCGGTCGTCCGGTCGTCCGCCGGAGACAAGGAGCTTTCGTTTCAACGCCGTTTCGCGAGCTAAAGACAACGGTGACCAAGGAAGAAACCCTTCGAGAACGTCCGAAGCGTCTCGTAATTCTAAAACTTCGCTGTCGTACAAATCTGTAGGCAACGCTGAAATTTTCAACGTTTCCGGGAGCGTCTTGGATAGTTCTTCGGCTAAACGACGATCTTTCTCGTTGGACGTCTTGCTGTCCGCGTACGCTTTCCATCGATCTTTGCACGCATCTCGCATTTCGGCGAGCCAACGTAACGATGAGTAAGGTTCTCGTACAATCGGTAACGGAACAATACCACCGACGATTTGTTCCGGTAAGCTCGCGTCGACTCGAGGAAAGACTAATCCAGGCGAATCGCACAACCACACGCCTTTGGCAAACCTTAACGTCTGCAACGTTTTCGTGTGCCCAGGCGTCGCTTTCACTGAGACTGCTTTACGACCGAGCAAAGTGTTAATCATGGAAGATTTGCCAACGTTTGGATGTCCGACGAGCGCAACGACGCACTCGTCTTTAGGCGCGTTATCTCCCTCGTCGTCTTCGCCGTGAATGTTCTCAAACTCGTCTTCGAAAAAGGCGTAATTTTTCGTCTTCGTTCGATGCAGACGCGAGTCCTCGTCCTCGTGCGGATCATCTTCGACGACGTGTTTCCACCGCTTCCCGTACTTCGCGACTCTTTTCACCGCTGAAATTAACGCCGACTTACCGACAGTCATTTCTCGCGTCGGCTCGTACACCCTCTTCGCGAGTTCCTCTTCGTCTAATTCTTCCTCCTCTTCTTCCTCTCCTTCCTCTTCTTCTCTCATCCCGTCTTCGTCCTGTTCGACCGCGATGAACCCTATAACCTCGTCCAATCCAGGCAATCCTTCCAATAAACACTTCCTCCACTTCTCCGCGGCTTCCCGCGGCACTCGATCGATCTTATTCAACGCGCAAATCAACGGTTTCTTATGAACCCTCGTCGCGTGCGCGTACAACGCCGCCGGAAAATGCAACATAGGATTTCTCGCGTCTAAAACGCAACAAATCACGTCCGCTCGTTCCATAGCTCGCCACAACTGTCTCCAAACTTCCAAGTTCTGCTCAAACGCCGGCGGATACCCGCCTTTCGCCACCATCTTTTCTTTCACCCGTCTCGCCCACTTCGCGAACGCCTTTCGCTCTCTCAATCGCAAGCGGTTTTTACTCGTCTCTTTCGCGTCGCCCTTTCGCGACCATTTCGGTCGCCGCGGCATGAAATCAATCGCCTCCACGCTTTGGTGTTCTACAATAATCGCACCATCGGATATCGTCGTCGCGCTCTTCGTCTTTGCGACGACGACGTCTAACTCTTCGTACGCTTTCGGCGCTGTCCCGATTGGCCTTCGCGCGTCTTTCACGCGTCTCTCCACGTCGTAATCCGCTTCTTTCGCGAACGTCGTTTGTACGCCTTTCTTATGCGCGTTGCGACTGCCAATGCCTCTCGTTTTCTTGTCTCCTCCTCCTCCTCTTGAAGGCACTTTCGTGGATTTTAAATCCAGCGCGTCCACGGTAAACACAGTCGTCGCCATCCCTTGTAAAGCGGACAATTGCGTCGCTCGCATCGTAGTAGTCGTCGTTAATTCTCCCTCTCCAGGTCTCGCTTTTTGTGCTTGAAGCATCTTTTGCGCGTGCGAGAGAGACTTCTTTTTCTTTTGCATCTTTGGCGGCATGACTGATTCTTCTTTGTGGTCGTTGAGAGGAGAACGGAGAAAAGAAGAGGGCTTTGAGTTTTATCTTCTGCGCTCTCTCTTTCTCCTCAAACTTTTGCGCGACGATGACGCGACGATGATGCGTCGTCGGTGTTCGTCGTCGTATACGTCGTGTTAAGCGCACCCATAAAATGGAGAAAAATCTCTCCTTGTGGGGGTGGCTTTTGCTTGGAAAAAGCGCTTTTGTCGAGCGGCGCAATCGATATTACGAAGAAGAAGAAACAAACTCGTTGGTATTAGTGTTGTTCATAGTGTCGTTATGTGGGGTTTTCTATACATTTTAAATCTACTTTTTGTTGTGTGAAACGTGTGTGCTTCAGTTCTGTCGCTGCGGTTGCGCCTCGGCCAACGTTTGTTGTTGTTGTTGTTGTTGTTGTTGCAAATCCGCGTTGCTGGTGTCTTTCAAAGGCGTCCGAGATTTCAACTTCTTGGAAAGCGCCGAGCTACTTCCAAAGCCCATCATGGAACTTCGACTTCGAGTCATTTTCAGAGCTGATTTTCGGATGATTTCGTCCGCGTTTTTACGCTCGATTTCCGAGTTGACGTCTTCCATCGGTAAGACGCGACCTTCGGTAGCTAACTTGTGCGCTTCGTCGTAGCGTTTCAAATCGAAGAGCATTTTCGCCAACTCGACTTTATGAATTAATCGGTTCGGGCTGAGTTCGATGCAGCGCTTGAAGAGCTTTTCGGCGTTTTCGGCGGAACCAGGAGCGAGCGCGCCGTACATCATCTTCACGTACATTTTGGTGATGCCGTTCAAGTTAGCCATGGACCACTCGTAGCGACCCATTACGTGCAACGCCATGTCGTCGTTCGGATCAATCTTCAACGCGTTATCGAGAGACTCTTTGAGCATTTTACCGAGCTCAACTTTTTCTCTGTTTTCGTTGGAGAACATTTGCGCGCGACCGTACGCGACCGCCAAACACACGTGCGCTTGACACGAGTTTCTGTCGATTTCAACCGCTTTCTGCGCGCGGTCGACGGCTTCGTCCGCCAACGCTTTCGCTTTCACTCTGTTTTTGAAAATCTCCGGTTCAAAGACTCGGTCGGAAAGAGATTTCGATAGCGCGATGTTTGCAAACTGGTTCATCGGTTGACGTTCCACCGCTCTGGTGAATATTTTCACCGCGGAAAGCGTGTCGCCGGTTTCGTTCTTCTTTTGGCCCTCCTTGATCAGATTTTCAAACGACTCAGATTTTTGCATGATGTTTGTTCTCGATGACACGCGATTCATCGCGTTCACGCTGCCTCGACGCGCGATATTCGCGATGGATTTCACCCCGAGTCTAGCAAATTTCAAACTCGGAAACGATATGTTTCGATTTTTCACGCTCGATTTCACCCGACGAATCCTTCGCGATATGCGCATCAAACGTTTTCTCGAGTTTGGAAACAACCAATCCAACGCTTTTAAGACGCCCAAGCCGGTAAACACGGACGGTAACTGCGTGAAAACCGACGAGGGCAGAGCGACGACAAAATTCAAAATCACCGCGACAAACGTCACCTTGGTGTAAAACCATTTCTGTTTCTTTTCATCTGTTTCTTCTTTTCGTTGTTGAAGTTTCTTGTTGTTGTTGTGTTTTTTATTCGTTTTAGTATTCACGCTCGTTTTATTTACTGTTTCTTTCGGCGCCGCTTTCCCTGTTCTGTTTACCGGCACGTGCGAGGTGATGTGCAACAAATCTTCCGACGTCGTCGGCTTATCCCACAGACGATTGACCATTTTCCGTTCGTTTTCAATTTCTCTTCTTTTAAAAGACCCGGAGAGCTCTTCATCGTCTTCGTCCTCGTTGTTCGAAACTGTTTTACCTTGGCCTTTGTTATTGTTGCGGCGTTTCTTCGCGTCTGGCGTAAACCCGTCGTCGCTGAAACAAAACTCGTCGTCCACTTCGCAATCGTCGTCGATCCAAATCGGATCGGCGACTTTATTACCTCCTCCAAAGGACCCGGTTTTCTGGTGGTGACCAAACAAAGGCGACGAAGACGGCGTCCCCACGTCGCGCACGCTATTCGTCTTTGAAGAAGCGTTTTTGTTTCGATCGAACCTTCGTCCAATCGACGACGACGTTCCCGGCGAACCGCCGCCACCCGCGTCGCCGCCGCCGCTCTCGCCGTCTCTTTTGTTCTTCTTATTATTACTACTACTACTATTACTCGGCGAGGAGGAGGACGGGGAGGAGGATGCGTCTGGTTTTCTCACGATCATCATCGGGTCGAAATCTGTTTTTTTTTTGAAACGCGTTTTTGGTGCGTTCCAAAACAAAGGGGAAAAAGAAAACCGGGGTCAATAATTGAAAGAAAAAATAAGAATACGTATTCTACGCTCTCGAATCGTTCTCTCTCTCTCTTTCGATCGCGTAGTGCTGAAAAACGACGTCCTCTCTTCCTCTCTTTCGATTTCGTAGTGCTGAAAACACGCGTCCGCAGAAACATCGACACCTCTTCTTCTCCCCCCTTCTCTTTCAACTCTAAAATTTTAAGAGGGGGATAAAAAAAGCGAGCGAACACCCAAAAAAAGAGCAAAACTCTGACTGTGCAGCACTCGAGGCACAATTGGTTTTGCACTCACGAGAGAGCGTCTCTTGGAGGAAAAGAAACGCACCTTCGGCGAAAGAGGTGCTCGCGCGCATCATTTGCTGCGACACGTCCCTCATTTTATATGTGTACGTGTTGTAATGTTTCCTTTTCTTGGTCTTCTTTTGCCTCCAGACGACTTTGACGCACACGAGGTAAAGGAGACGAGAAGCTTTTTCCGTCTCTCGTTTTCCCAACGCGCTCGTTTGTGTTCGACGAAATTATTCCCAAAGAAGAGATTTTTCCTTCGCGCGAGAACGAGTTTTGGTGTGCGCGTGTCTGTTCTCGTCGCACACAGAGTGACCGAGATCTACTCCTCCTCTTCGTGCGTGCGCTTTACACCGCGCGATCGACGAAAGTAGAAGTTTGGACGTATCTGTGATGCGNGTGCAAGTCAACAAAGACTGTGTGCGTTAGTAGTGTGTGGGTCTTTTGAACGGGATGATAAAAATAAAAGGCACCGAAGAGTCGCAAAAATTCTCTCCCCTCTCGCTTCGACAAAAAAAACGTTTAGGGTTACATTTTTTGAACATTTTTTCTTTTTGATTTCCTTTCTGCGTGCTTTATTAGTATGTCGAGTACTTTCGCACTACTACTACTGCTACTACTACTACTACTACTGTCTGTGTTCTATTATTCTCTCTCCTTTAAACCGTTTTCGTCGCTCTTAGGATTCTCTTCTTGTTTTCCCGTCTCAACCTTTTTGTCATTCCCCGGGGAAGGAGAAGGTAACGACCGTCGCCACGCGTTCATTTCCGTTTCCAAGGAGCGTAAAATAAACTCGAACGATTTCGGTCTCGCTTCGACGTCTTTCGCGGCGCAGGTTTCGAACAAGTTCGATATGGAGTCGAACGCGAGCTCGTCCGCTTGGGTGAGCGGGTGTTGTCTCTGAGACGACGCGCCGACGAGCGCTTCTCTTCGTTTGTTCCAATCGGTCGGTAAAGCGAGTCTGCGCTCGGAGTAACCGACGACGGCGACTACTTGCATGGGGTGTAAGTCGTCCCAAGGCGTTCGCGTGGTTAAGAGCTCCCAACAGACGACGCCGAAGGAGTAGATGTCGGCGCGTTCATCGTACGGTTCGGCGCGGAGCATTTCCGGGGCCATCCATTCCGGGGTGCCGTGGAACTCCGAGCGCGCGGAGGCTAAGGTGGAGAAGCGGACGCGGGACATGCCAAAGTCGGCGATTTTGACTCGCCATTTTTCGTCCACGAGTATGTTTGGAGATTTCAAGTCCAAGTGGAGGATCGGTGGCGATCGAGTGTGGAGGTAGTGCATGCCTCGAGCGACGGCCATGGTAATGTTCAGACACCGCAAACCGTCGACTTTGAAACACTCGTCGGATTTCAAGATGCCGTGCAAAGAGCCGCGACGCATGAACTCGGTAAGGATCAGAGGGGGCTCTAAAGCGTAGCCCATGAAGAGAAGGAGGTTGGGATGTCGCAAACGCGCCAAAGTTTGCACTTCGTTCTCTAGTTTTTCGCGAACGCTTTTCCCGCGCTCGAGAAGTTGCTTTACCGCGACTAACGTGCCTTGATACGAGCCTCGAAAGACTTCCGCGAAACCGCCGACGGCTATGCGTTCGAGTAGGCGAACGTTCTTGGCATCTATGCGAAACTCTTCGGAAAGCGCGTTGGTTTTTTGCTCGCTCGTCGACGCGCCGTTGTTGTTATTGTTATCATTGTTCCCTTTATATTCGCTGTATAAGAATCCACGCGATTCACCATCTTCGATGTCCCCATCGTACCTTGCCACCGCGTATCTCCCATCCACCGGGCTCGCGTAGGTGTCCACGGCGGATATATTTGACGTCATCGTCGTCGTCGTCGTCGCCGCGTGTAACTCCTCGTCGTCTCCTCTCAGTTCCACGAGTCTCGGTGAACTTCCGCTCGCGTCGTTGGTATCGTGTGCCTTCTCGCCTAACGCCAACGTCGAGCCTCCTTTCTTCTGCACCCGATCTTCCGCGCCGAAATTCGCAGAATCCCCGGGGTTCGCCACCGCCGCCGCTACGATGCTGTTGTTGTTGTTGTTGTTCGACAAACTCGTCGTCGAATTTTCCAACTGTCCTTTCCCAAAGTGCGCTCGAAAGTGCAAGTTCATGTTCACATCAACCGTTTCCCCATCGATCCTATCCACGCGCATAATCGGTCCATTCAACGCCTCCACGCGTTCTGGAGCAATTGCCATCCGTTCAAAGCTCGCCGTGGTCGTCGTCGTCGTCCCCGTCCCTTTTTCTGCATTTCCTCCTAAAGACGTCACGTTCCAACTCTGCACCGGCAAATTCGATAAGGTCTGTTGCAACCAAAGGTCGATTTGCGCGGATTTGGCGGTTTGGCCGACGAGTGTTTCTCCTACCGCAGTAGGCGTAGGAGTATTCGTCGAAGCCGTCGTCGTCGAAAGCGTCGTCGGTGCTAAAGCGAGTGGATTAGTATTCTTTTCGTCGGCGCGGTCGTCGTCGTTTCCGTCGTCGCCGTCAAGTCGTTCCAAAGCGTTCGTTTCTTCTTTTTCCATTTCGAAAGCTACTCTCAATCTCTCTTACAGATTATTTAACGCTCTCAAATATTCCGTGTATGTTTACGTATACTTATTACGATTGGGTGGTGCGCAGGTGCCCGCGGCGGTGATGGTCATTGGTGGTCATTCGAATGCGTTTCAGAGCCAAGAAGAAGTGAGGACGAAAAGCGCTTTTTGAGAGAAGGAAAGAAGTAAAAAATATTGAGATTTCATTTATAAATACACAGATTTAATCACGCGCGGATCTTACATTATGGCGGTCTTTTTGGACCTTTCGCTCGCTTATTACTATTCTACGAACGAGGAGGAGAATGAGGAGGTTCGTTTTTTCGTCGTCGGCGTTTTTTGGCGAGGTCGGTGGCGTCGTAAAACTCTTCGAGCGCGTTCTTCAATTTCCAGAAGAGGACGATAGATTTGGCGAGAACGATGTCGAATATCCGGACGAGGACGGCGAAGAGCGTTCCGATTTTTGTTTTCGCCTCTTTTTTAAAGCTCTCGAGCTTTCTTTCGAGCTTTTTGATGTCCTCGATGGATTTGAGCTTCGAGCGGTTGGCGAGCATTTGGGCGGTTTTGGATTTGTCCAAAGTCCGCTCGACGACGCCGAGAGTGAAAAGACGGTCGACGGTTACGACGGCGACGAGCATGATGACCAGGAAGCCTACGAACGACCGCATGTAACTCCCGAAGAAGATGTTAAAGACGAAGAGGATGGCTTTGAAGTGCCCTCGCATGACTTTAGCGATGGAGCGGCCGACTTTTTTGGACGCGATTTCGCACGTGATACGAATCGCGACGAGAAGCCGGAAAAAGTTGCTGTACGCGGCGCGTTGTTTCGTCTTCGCGTCGCGAAATTGCATCACCAGTTCCTTGAACGAGTTTGGTTTGCTCTTTCGTTTCTCTTCCGCCTCTTCTTCCATCTTTTTTTGCTTCGCGAGCGTCGCTTCTTCATGCGTGCGAGAACATTTCTTCGTTAACGTTGTGTCGTGCACCTCTAAATCTTCGGTGAAGCAACACATGCCTTTATCGTCCAAGACGACAGGCGAAAAACACACGCCGTCGCACCCGATACTTCGGTTACTTCCACCACACACGCCACACGTGTCTACGACGGCTTCGCCTTGACACGCGCCGGCGCAATCGAGTTTGGCGCCCGAGCCGCACACGCCGTCGCACCCGTAGGTTTCTTCCCCTTTACACCGACGTAACTCAACGTCGCCGTTACAATCTACTCTGGATTGAAACCCTTCCGAGCACCTCGAGCTACACTTTGCGGTCCATGCTCCAAACGTTCGGTCAAAAACAGGGAGACTATCCGCAAACGGCGAGAGACGATTGGCTGTTTCCAACGCGATCTTTTCCTTCTCGCATGTCCTCTTCGAAGGCGGTTCTGGCGTCGCCACGTTCTCAAACCGTTCCACGTACGCACAAAACGCGTACGCGTTCGATTTTGCCTTTGTAAAAGTATCAATCGCGAGTACTATCATCTTCCCTATCGTTGAATGAAACATCGATTCCATATTTTTCTCCTTGTTTTCTTTCATCGACGTGCGTATTTTATCAAAGTACACTTCCGCGTTCATTTTTTCAAACAATAAACGATCCACGGTTAACTGCCTCACTAAAATCACCGACCCGTACACGTCTATCAAAAAGCTCTCGAGTCCGTCCGCAAAAGATCTCAAAACGAACGTCTTTCTCATCGTCCCAAACACCAAATCGTACGCCATCCTCGGCGTTTTCATCGGCACGTCGGAGACTTTCTCGATGCCGACTCTATTCGCCGTCTCTAAAGCTCTCCGACACCCGCGTCGAGTTCTGTCTCTCAAAGTAAACCGAATCTCGTACTTTTCGTCTAAACTCATAAAATCCGTCACGAATTGCGGCGTTCGGTTCCCTCGTCGTTTGCCTTTTAATTTCGCAATCTGCTTCTCCGCGTCCTCCATCCGCGCTCGCGCGAGTAACCCGGTGCCGTTCAACTCTCTCAAGTTTGCTTCTAATTCATTCACCGCTAACTGACTCGCGTTCCCGGTAATTGCGTTCCCGGCAAAAACGAAAAATCTGTACGCCAATATCGCCAGCACGACGGTTAAGTACGACTTCTTGACGTTTTCTCGCGTCCGCTTCGTTCGCTTCTTCTCCACGTTTTGGAGTGTTCTTTTCCTGTTGTTGTTCGCATCCGTTTGCGTTTGTTTATTCCTGTTGATCATCATCGTTCGTTTCGGTGAAGAGTGCGGGGAGGATATCGGCGATACTACTCTCTTTCGATGATATCCCCGATGGTGAGAGTCAACCGCATCTCCGCTGGAATCGACCAATCGAAACAAAGCTTCTGGCATTTTAACACCCTTCACTCGTTCTTGTTCTTCGTTCTCTTGTGTATGTTCTTATTGTTTTCCCAAACAGAAAGCGCGATGTTTGCAACCGCACCAGTCAAAACGATCGTCCCGACGAGCGCGATTTTAGAGTTGTACGGCACGTACCGCTCCCAGTTTAAAATTCGGAAGAACGAGGTTTCCGGCACTTTGTGATTGTGGTTGTTGTTCATCCAAACAATAAAGGGAGGATGTGTTGTGAAGGGATGTGAAGATGTTTTTCGGGTTTTAAGGTCCTTTTTCCTTCTCTCGTTGGTCGGTTTTTAAAGTACGCGCTTCAATACACAATGCTTTTATATTTCACACAACACAAAGGTACGGGTATATCTATCTATCTACCTATCTATCTATCCCCATGGTATTATTATTATTATTATTATTATTGTTTCAACTCTTTATTTTGCTTCTTTTTACTTCCGGCGAACCCCATCGAGCGGAATCGAGACATCAAACCGTTGTTTTCATCTTTTTTCCCGTCGTCGNTGACGTTAATGTCTCTCAACATTTCCACGATTTGCTCGAATTCCGGTCGGGTGTTCATATCAGCTTGCCAGGAATATTGGATGGTATGCGCGAGGACCGGGTGACAACTTTGCGGGATGGTTGGACGCATGCCTCTTTGGACGACGCCAACGGCGGCTTGGAGAGGAGTGTATCCAGAATACGGTATATCGCCACCGGTGACGAGTTCCCAGAGCGTGATCGCAAACGAATAGACATCGCACTTGTGATTATACACTTGGTGCGCTATAACTTCCGGTGCCATCCATCGATAGGTCCCAGTTTCAGCCGTCATCACTCCGTCTTTCGCCATGACCCTCGCGACGCCAAAATCGGCAATTTTCACCACGTCGTTTTCATCCATCAACAGATTTGCCGTTTTCACGTCTCTGTGAACGATGTTGATCTTGTGGAGATAATCGAGACCTAAGGTGACGCCGGTGGAGTACTTGACGATTTGCGACAACTTCAAAGGCGCATTTTTGTGCAAGAAACTCAACATCGAACCGCCGTGCATAAACTCCGTCACGAGACACAACATTGGTCCTTTCGTTATAGCGCCGATGAGTTGAATGACGTTTTTATGGTGCACTTTCCTCAACGTCGACAACTCTTGCTGAAACTCTCTCTTCAAATCGTCGTGACTTTCGTTTTTCGGCGTCTTTAGAACTTTCACCGCGACTTCTTGACCGCAATACTGTCCGAGATACAAAACGCCAAACGCGCCTTGCGCAATCTTCTCGCTATAAGTCAACAACTTTTCATCAATTTCCCACTCGGAAGGCATGGGCGAAACGCTTCTATCGTCGATTAAAGCGCGTCTATCTCTACCGTTATTCTTCTTCTGACTCACATCTTCTGTTTTTCTTTTCGGATGCGCCGGTGCAGAATCCACCGCGCCTCCGCTTTTTTGTTGTTGTTGTAGTTTTCTCGACGAAACCGCATCGCCCCAATTAAACTGATCAAACGTGCTTTGCAACATCGCCTCCAACCCTTTCGCATCGTTCTCACGCCACCCTTGCGCGATAAACACGTCCAAAACAAACCCATCCGACGTGCAAAACACGTGCGCTTCGGCAATATTCAACCCGACGTCAAACAAAGTCGTCGATATCCTCGACAACGTCCTCGGCTTGTTCCCTCCGCACACCGCAATCTCATACGTCCCTTCTACGCTATTTCTATTGTTAGTGTTATTATCTATGCTTCTCCCACTCATACTTCCACCTCGACTGCTGGGTGACCCGGGTTGAAACGAACTCAGCGTCAACGAAGACCCGAATATCGGCCTTCGCAAACCTCTCGTTTGCTGCAACTGTTGTTGTTGATGATTTTGCTGCAATATCGCTTTCGCTTGCGACTTATATCTCGCCGACTGTCCGCTCTCTTCGTTCGCGGACGACATGCTCACGTCCTCTCTATTTGCGTCCTCCTCCTCCTCCTTCCCTCCGATGTCTGTATCGCTCTCTCCTTCCGAGCCCTCTTCCTCTTCTTCCTCCCCGCCAACTAAAACCTCTCTGACGTGCACGACTGGCGCATCTTTCGTCGACGCTCGTTCCAACAACCGAACGTGCGTCTCGATATCCTCCAAATGGTGCGCGTCTAACCCGTACTGTCTCGGTAACCTCAATATTAAATCGTGCACTTTCGCTTTCCTCTCGCCGTCCTCGTTCAACTCCGGCCAATCCTCGCATAACTGTTCGATGACTTTTTGACAGACTCGGAGTTTTTCTTGGTGTTGGACAGACCCCGCCATCGGTATTTGCGGCGACGACAAAGTCATCGGCGAAGTCTCGACGGACGACCCTTTCTGTGGTCGAGACTTTGACCCGGACATTCTCTTCGTCTTTGGTTCCTTTCTCCTCGCGTCGTTACTCGCTACACGCGCTCCCGTTCAAGATACGAATTTAAGTTTATCGCGATGACAAGACCGAGGACAAATTCGCCGTTGAAAGCAGAGAATATATTTTTACGCGTAAATGTACGCGCGCGTGTATCCCTCTCTCGCGACGCGAACGCGCTTCAATAAACCCGAAATTCCCAAACCTTTTAATCTCTTCCTCTCGAAAATACGCAACNAGGATTCGTCCGGAAATCGCCTTTAACCCTTGCGTCGTGTGCCCGTGTTTTATGTACAAATCTGCGGCACGTGTCGAAAGTTTTTGAGGAGCAAACTGTTCAACGTGTTCAACGTTCTTTTTTTTAATCGCAGAAAACACATCAAATTCGCTCACATTGGCCAACTTTGAAGACTTCTTTTAGATATCAATTCGAACGAGAATCACGAAAAAACGGCATCAATCGAGAGATCTCTTCCGCGTACATCACTGATAAGCGCATCGTTTCTTTTTAGTATCTTCTGTATACATCCAGAGAGCGTCAAAGATGGTGATTTCTCCCATTTCCCGTATATTTTATAGAAAAATCTCAACACTAAAAATTGATATCTTGACACCTTTGTACAAGGGAAAAAACAAATTTACGACACACACAAACACACGCGTATCAACAGCACGCACGCTTTTCCTGCGCGCATTCGAAATACACACAGAAGACACCAAAGAAGAGAGCGAGAACGAAGCGCTTCATACATATCGGTGGCGGGTGAAGAGATAAAAAATATCGCGCGGTACTTAACGTAAAGAAGATGGGATTTTTACCATTCGGCAAAGGGAATACCCAAGCGATCGGTGATGATTCTTCTTCTTTAACTTCTTTATCGACGGCGGATGCTGACTCATCGATTCCGAGAACAACGATCGAGGCAGACGGTGTCAAGGAAAAGAAAGTCGCGGAAGCTTCTGGTGTAAATGGTGGTGGTCTCGAAGGAAAAGACGTCATCGACGATTCCATCTCGAAAGGGCGAGTGATGTTGGAGCAACTCAAGGCAAAATATAACAACGCGTCGTCCGCGGCGCCGTCGTCGTTGAAAAGTTTAAACGTCCCGTCGATGAAATCCAGAGAAGCGGACGTGTTAATCCTGGAAGAGAAAGTCTCGCGAATGACGAACGAGCTAAACGTGGCGATTCGCGAGAAAGGCGTGGCGAAAATGCAACTGGAAGAGATCACCGCGGAGTCGCTTTTGTTGAAGATTAATCTGAAGGAAAGCGAGGCGAAGAAAGAGGAGATGACGTTGAGACACGAGCGAGCGGCGAAAGCGATTTTAACGTTGCAAAAGCGCGAGGAAGAAGCAGAGGAGAGAATTGCGGAGATGAAGAAACGAGAGGAGAGGTTTAAGGAGGATATCGTGGAGATGGCGAAGAACGTGGACGCGTTGATTTCGGACAACGAAGTCAAGGACGAGTTGTTGAAAGAGTACGACCGGACGAAAGTTTTGTGTCACGAACGCACAGCGCAGGCGGAGCTTGCGGACGAGAGGGCGAAAAAAGCAGAAGATCTGTTGGAGGAGAAAACGATTGAGTTTGAGAAAACGGTGGAAGAACAGGCGTTGGAATTCGAACGCAAGTTGGAGAAAATGGCGGACGAAAAGACAGAAGAAAGAACGAAAGAACTTTCCGAAGAGCTGTACGACGTGAAGAAGACGTGCGAGGAAAAGGAGAAAAAGTGCGACAAGTTGACGAAAGAGTGCGAGGAGAAGTTGACGATTGTGAACGAACAAATGGAAGAGACGGCGTTTTTGAGAGAAGAGAAGAAGAAATACGACGATTTGTTGATTGAAAAAGCAAAGATGGAAGCGAATCACTCGGAGTTTCTCGATAAATTGGCCAAGGAGCACGCGGCTGCGATCGTGGCCAGAGACGTCAAGCTCGAAGAGTTTGAAGTCTTGTGCAACGATTTGACGGAATCGAACAAAGAGCTCACCACGCGATGCGGCGCGGCGAGCGGGAAGTACAAAGCGTTGCAAGACAAACTTACCGCCGTTCGCCGAGGCGCCGTAGACGCGTTCGTCGGTCTCGACCAAAACGTCATGTATTTATCGGACGAAGACGTGCGTTTGAAATACAACTTAGCGTTGGAGGAGGCGAGAACGGCGGAAGAGTATGCGAAATTGTGTGATCGCCGATCGAGAGATTTCGAGGACTCGCTTCTCGCGTTGAATCATACCCACCGAGAATTGTTAGAAGAAACTCGAGCGCTTCGCTCGGGAGAGAAACAAGCCTCGTTTGGCGGTTACGGATACACCGGTCCGGAAGAAGTGCTCGTGAAGATAGACGAGGTAAATGTCGAATTGGGCGATGCCAAGACGGCTTTGGAAAACGCCGTGAACGATTTGAAAGAGTTGCAACGCGTCAACGATTTGCTCGAAGAACGTTTGCATACGCGCGATGAGATGGACAAGAAACGCGAGTATACGCTCGTCGAGAGTGCAAAAGAAGTCGAACGCCAACAAAAAGAAATTCGACAGCGCGAAATTGAACTTGAATTGAAATCGCAACGCCAACGAGAGTTCATTAAAGACATCATGGATAGGCAAAAGAACGGTTTATTATCGATTGGCTCCAAGTTTGGCGTAGACGTGGACGTGGACGAAGAGAAGGACGATGTCTCTTCCGACGAGGAAGAGGAAGACGAAGAAGAATACACAGAAAACAACAAAAACAAGAAGAATACCAACGTCGATTCTTCCTTCTCGATATCTGACGTACAACGCCGAGGCCGCTCGCGAGACCCGGTTGAAGTCCCGAACGATTCCGCGGAAAAGCTCACGCCAAATTCGAACAAATCTCCGTTAAAAGGAGGCCCAGTCGGAGCTTTTTCGTTCAAAGAGTCCCCGCTGATGCCGCAAGGCATCGACGAGCTCCAGCAATACATCTCCAGCGACGACCGAAAGAATCTCTTCATGTCGTTCGGCGAAGACCAACCGCAACTTCAACAGAAGAAGTAAATCTATACATATATTTATACATAATTGTCCCCCTTTTAGTTTCAACACGATGCGTTTTACGAGACATCCATTTGTAATGTACATTAATGAATACTTTTTTGATCATCTATTCG
>JGI20155J14468_10001755_pt1 | contig 16532 bp, 16 predicted proteins | sample COG_05_FD_14468 | JGI IMG/M metagenome (IMG submission 14468) | reverse complement strand
ACTAGATCTTTAGCTTCTTTTAAGCCTAATCCAGTAATAGCTCTTACTGCTTTAATAACTTGGACCTTCTGATCGCCAGCTGCATTAAGAACAACGTCAAAAGCGTCTTTCTCTTCTGCTGCTTCGCCGCCAGCATCCGCTGCTGCTGCAGGTGCAGCTGCAACTGCTGCTGCTGCAGTTACTCCAAATTTTTCTTCAATTGCTGATATAAGATCAACGAGGTCCATTACGGACATCTCTTCTATCGCTTTTAAAATATCATCTTTACTTGTTGCCATTCTAATTCTCCTTTTTTAGGCAGATGCCTGTTTATTGTCATGAACTGCTGATAAAACTCTTGCTAACTTGCTTGGCACTTCATTTAATAAAGTAGCAAACTTACTAACAGGAGCTTGTAGAACAGAAGCTATAAGACCCAATGCCTCGTCTCTTGATGGTAGTTTTGCCAAGATATCAATCTGGGCACCATCAAGCAACTGACCTTCTACAACTAAGGCTTTGATCTCTAATGCTTCAAAGTTTTTAGCGTAAGTTTTGAGTAATTTAGCTGCTGCGCCTGGCTCATCAAATGAAAAAGCAAACAAGGAAGGCCCTGTTAAAACTTCATCGGAACATCCAAAATCAGTTCCCTCAAATGCTAATTTAGCAAGTGAGTTCTTGATAACCTGAATGTGCACTCCGGCTTCAGTCGCTTTTTGTCTAACTTCAGATAGTTCTGGTACTTTTAAACCTCGTGCGTCTGAAATCACCAAGGATGATGCAGATGAAGCTACTTCCTTTACTTCACTTACTATCCTTTCTTTTTCACTTTTAGCTAATGCCACAGCAATTCTCCTATATTTGCCTTTCGGCGTTTCGGCGACAAACTGCCAACTCGCAATCTGAACACCACCTACGTAGGAAATTAAGTCTCTCGACACCTACGGTCTTTGACGGCTGCGAAAATCGCAACAATCTAGAATCTCTCTCGAGACCCTAAAACTTATACTAGCTCAGAAGAGCTAATCTTAACCCCTGGCCCCATAGTGCTACTTAAAGCAATATTCCCAATGAATACTCCTTTTGATGAGGCTGGTTTTAATTTTTTTAATTCTGCAAGAAGAGCTGTAGCATTTGATTGTATTTTATCTGCATCAAATGATACTTTTCCTATGCATCCATGAATAATTCCGTTTTTATCTGTTCTAAATCTTACTTGTCCAGCCTTAACATTTTTAATTGCTCCAGCTATATCATCAGTAACTGTTCCTGTTTTTGGATTCGGCATCAGACCTTTAGGTCCTAATACTTGACCAAGCTTACCAACAACTTTCATAGCAGCTTGAGTTGAAATAACAACATCAACTTGAACTTCCTCTTTAGTAAACTGTTCAGCTAGATCTTCCATCCCAACAAATTCCGCACCTACACCTTTAGCAGCTTCTGCATCTTCACCATCAGCAAAAACAGCTACTGTTACTGATTTACCAAGAGCGTTAGGAAGAGTAACAGCACCTCTAACATTTTGATCTGATTTACTAGCATCAACTCCTAATTTTATAGATATATCAACAGACTCTTCAAACTTTGGAGATTTAACAGATTGAAGGATTTCCATTGCCTCAGCAACAGAATATGTTTTGGTTGTATCGAGCTTTTCAGCAATCATCGTTTGTTTTTTTGTAATCTTAGTCACTATACATCTACCTCTACGCCCATACTTCTTGCAGTTCCGGCAATAATTTTTACAGCATTATCAATGTCATTTGCATTTAAATCTGGCTCTTTCATTTTAGCAATTTCTTCTAATTGTGCTCTTGAAATTTTACCTACTTTTTCCTTATTAGGCTCTCCACTTCCTTTTTCTATTTTTAATGCTTTCTTTATAAGAACTGCTGCTGGAGGTGTTTTAACAATAAAAGTAAAAGATTTATCTTCATATACGCTAATAACTACTGGAAGAGGTAAGCCCTTCTCAGAGTTTTGGGTTTCTGCATTAAAAGCATTACAAAAATCCATAATATTAACACCTGCTTGCCCAAGGGCAGGTCCAACAGGTGGACTGGGGTTTGCAGCTCCAGCTGGTATTTGTAGTTTAAGAATTGTTGAAACTTTTTTAGCCATTAGGTTTTCTCTATTTGCATGAAATTAAGTTGAACAGGTGTTGATCTTCCAAGTATTTGCACAGCAACTCTAACAGAGTTACCTTCATAATCAACGTCCTCAACAACACCATTAAAATCATTGAATGGACCATCACAAACCCTAATTACTTCACCTGGTTCATAAATAGTCTTTGGAGCTGGAGCATCTTCACCAACTTCTATTCTGTTAATAATATTATTTACATCATCTTCTGATATAGGTAGAGGTTTTTCTTTTGTGCCTCCAACGAAACCAGATACCCTAGGAGTTTGCTTAACTAGTTGCCAAGTATCATCCTCTAATTCCATTTGAATAAGTACATATCCGGGGAAGAATTTTCTTTCTGTTGTCTTTTTTGTACCACTTTTTAGCTCAACTATTTGCTCAGTAGGAACTAAGATTTCTCCAAATTTGTCTCCAAGGCCTTCCAATTCAATCTTTTCTTCCAAAGCAGCTTTTACTTTAACTTCGTATCCTGAATATGCCTGTATTACAAACCAATCCATTTCTTATCCTAAAATAAATTTAAAAATCCAACTCAATAACGATTCCAGTCCCCAGAAAAATAAACATAAGACTATAATCGCACCAAAAACTATTGCAAAAGTTTGTGTGGTCTCTGTTCTTGTTGGCCAAACAACTCTTCTTATCTCTGTTCTAGACTCTCTCATCAACCTAATTGAGTTAGATCCGAAAGTAGTCAGGGCTAAAAAAACTAACCCAATAATAAATAGAAAAACAACACCCAGAACTCTGTAAAGGAATGCAATATCTGAAAAATAGCTATTGCCAACAACCGCTGCGCCAAAAATAGCTAAAGCTATGACCCACTTTAGTCTATCAAACAATTTTGAAGCTGATTCTTTAGTCATAAATCCCTACTCTACCAGCATGTTAATGGCAGGCCAGGAGGGTCTCGAACCCCCAACCTCCGGTTTTGGAGACCGCCGCTCTACCAATTGAGCTACTGGCCTATAAACTTTTTTCATATTTCTTAAAGACAAATAAGCCGAGGCACATGGCCTCGGCTATTAATATCTAAATATGTTATTTAATTATCTTAGCAACGACACCGGCACCAACTGTTCTGCCGCCTTCTCTAATCGCAAACTTAAGACCTTCTTCCATAGCAATTGGAGCAATAAGAGTCACAGTCATCTTAATGTTATCTCCAGGCATTACCATTTCAACGCCCTCTGGAAGTGCACAAGCACCTGTTACATCAGTAGTTCTGAAATAAAACTGAGGTCTGTAATTACTAAAGAATGGAGTATGTCGTCCACCTTCATCTTTGCTTAGTACGTATATTTCAGCTTCAAATTCAGTATGAGGATTAATAGATTTTGGTTTAGCTAAAACTTGGCCTCTTTCTACAGCACTTCTTTCAATACCTCTCAAAAGAACACCACAATTTTCTCCAGCTCTACCTTCGTCTAGTGATTTTCTAAACATTTCAACACCAGTACAAGTTGTATCTGTAGTTTCCTCTGAAATACCAACAATTTCTAATGGGTCTCCTGTGTTAACAATTCCTCTTTCGATTCTTCCAGTAACAACAGTACCTCTACCAGATATAGTAAATACATCTTCAATAGGCATTAAGAAAGGCTGATCAATAGCTCTTTCTGGCTCAGGTACGTATGTATCAAGAGTTTCAACAAGTTTTTTAACTGCCTCGACACCAATTTCTGAAGTATCCCCTTCAAGTGCTTTTAATGCGCTTCCAACAATAATAGGTGTGTCATCACCTGGGAAGTCGTATTCATTTAATAATTCTCTGATTTCCATTTCAACTAGCTCTATCATTTCTGGATCATCGTTCTGATCAGCTTTGTTCATAAATACAACTATATTAGGTACACCAACCTGTCTTGCAAGCAGAATGTGTTCTCTAGTTTGCGGCATTGGACCATCAGCAGCACTAACAACAAGAATAGCACCATCCATTTGCGCAGCACCTGTAATCATGTTTTTAACATAATCCGCGTGACCTGGACAATCAACGTGAGCGTAATGTCTTACAGTTGATACATACTCGACATGAGATGTAGCAATAGTTATGCCTCTTTCTCTTTCTTCTGGAGCATTATCAATTCCATCAAATGCAACAGCCTCTCCGCCAAATACTTCAGCGCAAACTTTAGTAAGTGCAGCAGTTAGTGTAGTTTTTCCATGATCAACGTGACCAATAGTACCCACATTAATATGGGGTAGCGTTCTTTCGAATTTTTCTCTAGCCATTTTTTATGCCTCTCTGGTTTAAAAATTTTAGTAACTTTGGAGCTCATAACCGGACTTGAACCGGTGACCTCTTACTTACCAAGCAAGTGCTCTACCGACTGAGCTATATGAGCCCGACCTTGTGCTACCAAAATTAAGGTGGCGTATTATCCCCTTAAAAAGATACAAACTCAACCTTTTTATACAAGAAAAAAATCTAATTTTAGAGAAGTGTTTATTATGTCAAATAAGTGGTGGAGAGGGTAGGATTCGAACCTACGTAGCCGAAGCGGCAGATTTACAGTCTGCTGGTATTAACCACTCACCCACCTCTCCATGTCAAGAAAGCTATTTTTATTCTAGAATGATTGTAAGTCAATACATATTTTTTGGTGTCTATTATTTTTAACAGAGAAAAAATACTACTTAATATAGATAAATCTAGATTGGAACTGTCTTTGCATGACACAATTGGATCTACAAATGATTTCTGTAAAATCACAACTTTGAAAAAAGAATTTCTAGTAGTGGCCTCTGATATGCAAACAAAAGGAAGAGGTAGACAGGGTAAGAAATGGATTAGTCCTGCTGGAAATATTAGTTTTTCTATAGCATATAAAAATGCAGATGATGAACCTATAAGTTTGATTGCCGGAGTTATTTCTCAGCTTGCAATATCTAAAGCCTTAAATGTATCTGAAATTAAATTAAAGTGGCCAAATGATCTTATTTATAAAAATAAAAAAATTGGAGGTATTCTTGTGGAAAGAGAAATCTCAGGATCTCAAAATAAAACAATAGTTGGTATAGGAATAAACCTAGCATTAAATGAAAAAGAGCCATGGTGGGGTGACTTAAAATCTTTCAATATACAAAATTCTAGAGATGATATTTTAAATAATCTCATTAGGGGGTTCTTTCAGTTTACTGATGGTGACTTAGTGAATTGGGTGGAATTGTGGAACTTGCATTGTGCACATAAGAATAAGATTATTAAAATATTCAATAATAAGATTTTAATTGATGAAGGAATTTTTGCAGGAATAAATAGCAAAGGCGCCCTGCTATTAAAATCAGATAAGGATCTTAAAGAATACAACTCAGGTGAAATCTTAATTGAAGGAATATATTAAATATGAAACATTACATATCGCAAATAGATCTAGATACAAATCTCCCAGCTAATTATAAATCTATAATTCTGGGGGCTGGATGTTTTTGGGGCGTTGAAAGAAAGTTTTGGGAGATACCCAATGTATGGTTAACCTCAGTTGGTTATGCAGGAGGGATGATAAAGAATCCAACATATGAACAAGTATGCTATGAAGAAACTGGCCATGTTGAGGTCGTTAAAGTAAGTTTTGATCCGGAATTGATTTCTTTAGATGATATTTTAAAAAAGTTTTGGGAATGTCATGATCCCACCCAAGGAAACCGCCAAGGAAATGATAGAGGTACACAATATAGATCAGTAATTTTTTGTGCAGATGAAGAGGATTTATTTAAAGCAAATGACACAAAGGAAAAATATCAAGCAGCTTTAAAAGACTCAGGCTTTAGCAAAATAACTACAGAAGTGAAGATATTTAATACATATTATTTAGCTGAAGAATACCATCAGCAATATTTAGCAAAGAACCCCAACGGCTATTGTGGTATAGGTGGAACAAATTGCCCTTTCCCAAATAATTAATTTGTATATAATGATTTTTCCCAGCCGGTATAGCTCAGTTGGTAGAGCAACTGATTTGTAATCAGTAGGTCCCGAGTTCGACTCTTGGTGCCGGCACCACGATTTAGTCTTAATCTGAGACGTGCTTTAAATCCTTGAAGGTGAAGTACTTTCTTTTGAGAAGCTTATTATAAGTAATTGCAAATAAAATTATAAAAGATGCTCCAACTGCAACTGGCATTAAAACGAAACTTAAACCTTTTGCTCCCATTACAGCAATAATAGGATTTGCTCCAGCNGGCGGATGAACCGTCTTTGTGACCATCATTGTGAATATTGCAAGTGAGACAGCTAAGGCAATGCTTAAACTAGAAATGCCAAAAACTGCAAAAACTATAACTCCAGATAAAGCAGATAAAATATGTCCAAATAAGATATTTTTTGGATGCGCTAGAGGACTTTCATGGACAGCCATAACTAGAACCATGCTTGCNCCAAATGGAGGAATGAGCCAAAAATTACCTTCATAATATGAATTAANAGTTGCAAGTACAAAGATACAAACAAAGGCTCCAATCGCAGATATAAAATTATTTTTCATATCATTAGCATACATAAGTAAGATATTCTTTGCTAATATGTGGAGATATAAATTTCCTAAAAATTAAGTAAAAAAAATCAATCTTAAATAGATATCCCAATTCTTTATGAAACTCAAAATACCATTTTTAATTTATTGTTTTTTTAGCCTGNCATTAATTGCTGATACACAAATTGAAGAAATAATCACAACAGGTTCAATTCTAAATAATCCTGTAGAAAATTCATCGCCTATAGATATTATTGGTCAAGATGATCTTGATGATTTAAATATAATAACAATTGGTGAGATATCAAAATATATAGCCTCATCTACTGGATCTCAATTCCAAACAAATGCACTAGATGGAACAGATCAAGGCATGTCTTCTATAACCCTTAGGGGGCTTGATCATACCTCCACACTAGTATTAATAAATAGCAAAAGGCAAACTTCAGCCGGAACTACTTCTAATGAGGGTGAAGGTTATGTAGACATTAACATCATTCCGCAAATTGCCTTAAGGCAAGTGCATATTTTAAAAGAAGGAGCTACTACTGCATATGGATCTGATGCAATCTCTGGAGTCGTAAATTTTTTAACTCAAGACGATTTTGAAGGAGTTAAGCTGAACTTAAACCAGCAGAAAACAACCAATTATAATCAAAGAGATTCATCTTTAGGTATCTTGTTTGGCAAAAAATATGATAATTCTAACTTCGTTTTTGCAATAGATTATATCGATAGGAGTCCTCTTAATGCGTCTGAAATTCCTGGGATTGCTGAACTGGGCTTAAGTACTCTTGGCAATTCATTTAAAGTAAGTGCTGATGATGTTGTTGACTCTGGGGTATATCAAGGATCCTATTCAGAAAATCAATGGGTCGCTGATCCAAACTGTATAAATAATGGCGGCATCTTAGCTGGGCCTTTTTGTAAGTTTCTCTATGGTGAAAGATTTAATATTATTAATACAGAAGAGCACATAAAGAGCTATTTAAGTTATAAGTTTGATGCTCAGTCATATCAATCTAAGACGACTTTAATTTATGCAGATATATCAGTTAAGGATAATCCGCAATCACCCTCTTACCCAGCTTTATCTTTTTTATCAAGAAAAATTCAGCCTGGTATTGGGGGCAGTCCATTTAATGTCCCTGTGACATGGTATGGTCGACCTTTAGGTTCAGCTTACCCGTCTCCAAATTCACCTAAAGATATCTCACAATATCACTTAAGTCATGTTATTACTTTTGATGTAAATGAAATTTCGGATATTGAAATATCAATTACTAATTCAAGACATTCAAATATACATAATCGCCCTGATACGATTGATTCAAGATTTGAAGATGCATTAAATGGAAATGGAGGTCCGGAAGGAAATCTAGCATGGAATATTTTTGATATCTCTGATCATGATCCAATCTTAATAGAATACATTTCTGGTTCTGAAAAATCTAAACGAAGCGGCGAATTGACAGTTATTGATTTAATTTTTAATACAAAGATATTTAATATGGAGTCTGCATTTGGCATGCAGGTTAGTAATGATAAGATTTCGATTAAGTATGATCCTTCAAGCTCAGCATCATTTGATGAAAGTGGCTATTTAATTAAGTCAGCAGATTTATTATTTTTGGGTGGCGGTAAAAGCATATCTGGATCAAGAAATAAGAAGGCATTATTTTCTGAATTTAATAAGGATTTTAATAAGAGTCTTAATGTAAGTTTTGCATCACGTTATGAAAAAATTGGAGCATCTTCTTCTTTTGATCCAAAGATATCTTTTAAATATTCTCTAAACGATCTATTGTCTTTTAGAGGCTCAGCAGGATCTTCGTTTGTAGCCCCATCAATGGCGCAGCTATTTGCTTCTGAAATATTACTTGGATCAATTAGAGGGGCAAGTTTTTCAGATAAAGCTAGAGTAATTCAAATAGGCAATCCTAATCTAAAACCCGCAACGGCTAACAACTCAAATATTGGTTTGATTTGGAAAATGCAAAATAATTCAAGGCTCACTTTGGATTATTGGTCTATAGATTATAAAAATAGAATTGAACTTGAAAATGGTTCTGTTAAAGCTTCATCAGATCCTGATAGTATTGACATAATTAGAAATGATCAGGGTTTTATTGTTGGAGTACATACATCATTTTTTAATGAAGAAAAATCTGAAATTAGCGGAATAGATGTATCTTTTGATACATATTATGATTTTGCAGAAATGGGCAGCCTAAGTTACAAAATACAAGGAACTAGCTTCTTAGATTATTTAACCCCTGATAAAGATACTGGATTTTTGATAAATAGAGTTGGTTTATATAACTTTGACGCTCATATGCACTCAATACCTAAATATAAGATTAATTCTTTTATTAAATGGGAAAGAATGAAAACAAAAGTCAATATAACTTCAAGATATATTAGTGGATATGATAATAAGACTCCTGTATCTAGCTCTCATGCTGATTTAGGTTATACAAATAAGGTAGAAAGTTCGATGATGTTTGATATTGGAGTAGAGCAATATTTCAATACAAATAAATACGATATGGTCATAGGAATAAATGCTATCAATGTATTTGATAAAAATGCGCCCAGACTCTACAACCCACCTGATTTTAGTTTTGATCCTAATGTTCATGATGCAAGAGGCAGATTAATCAATTTAAGTATTCAGCTAAATTTCTAGCTTTTAATTTGTATTAAACTAAACTCCAGTAATGAATATTCAGGATGAAGCTATTGATCAAATATTATTTGAAAATAATATCTCTAACGAATGGTCTGATTCAGTTAAAAATGAATTAAAGAGTGTCAAGTTATCTGAGTCCCCAGGTAGAAAAAATTTAATACATAAGCCTTTTATAACTATCGATGGCGCTGATGCAAAAGATTTTGATGATGCTATTTTTTGTGAATATAGAGGCAAGCAAACTATTCTAAGTGTTGCAATAGCTGATGTTGCTGATTTAGTTAAATCAGGGACAGCGCTCGATAATGAGGCTAGAGAAAGAGGAACGTCTATATACTTTCCATCGAAGGTTGTACCTATGCTGCCTGAAGAAATATCTAATAATCTGTGCTCATTAGTTCCAAACGAAGTTAGAAATGTTCTAGTTTGCAGAATAGTTTTTTCATTAGAAGGTGAGATAGAAGGTTATGAATTTTTTGAGGCCTCAATTAGGTCTTGTCTGAGAGCCACATATAAATCGATAGATGATTTAATTAACAAAAAAGCTNGCTTGCCAGNTGAAATAGCAAAATCAATTGATGCTCTAAAAAATTTAACAACNGTTTTACTTGGCAAAAGAAAAAAAAGGTCAGCTCTTGAGCTTGATGCAGCTGAACCAATTCTTGAGCTTGATGAGTTAGGAAACATTAAAAACATTAAGATTTCTAAAAGACTTTTTTCTCATTTAATGATTGAAGAATCTATGCTAGCTGCAAATATCTGTGCTGCAAGATATATGAAAAAACATTATGGCTTTGGAGTCTATAGAATTCATGAAGAGCCAGAAGAACTAAAAATAGATGCATTAAAAAATTTCTTTGCTGCAAAAGGATTAACCTCTAAGCCTAAAAAAAATCCTTTAGAAGTTATTACTCAATGTTTAGAATTTTCCAAAGATCATCAGTTAAAAAAATCTCTCCAGACTCTGGTGCTTCAAAGCTTGAAACGTGCAGAATACTCAACTGAGGATATTGGACATTTTGGTCTTCAGTTAGAGCAATATGCTCACTTTACCTCTCCCATCAGAAGGTACCCAGATTTAATGGTTCATAGGCTAATTAAGGATAAACTTCAAAAAAATATAAACAAACCTAATCAAGAGCAAATTGAATTAGATTGTTGTGAGCTTTCAGATCTTGAGCGCCAAGCAGAAAAAGCTTCTAGAACTGTTGTTCAACAAATAATATGTCATCATCTAAAGCAATTTATTGGTGATGATTTTAATGCAATGATTACAGGAGTAACGGATTTTGGAATCTTTGCAGAAATTGATAGCTTTTATGTGTCTGGATTAATTCATGTTTCAGATTTACCAGGTGACAGATATATTTTTGATAAAATAAGTGGGGTTCTAAAAGGCAAAAGAACGGGCAGGAGTTTTAGACAAGGTCAAAGTATAAGAGTTAAAATTAATAATGTTCTTCCTTATGAAAGAAAGATAAATTTATTAATACTAAAAAATAAATGAAGCAAAATAGTAGTGATCAAAGATTAGGATTTCATAGCATTGAGAGTATTCTGATTCATAATCCAGAAAAAATAAAAAAGATACTCCTTCCAGCCAATAGAGATGATTCAAGAATTATGGCACTTACAAGCCTTATAGAATCTAAAGGTATTTCATACGAGCTTTCAAAAAAAATATCACAAGAGCCTGAAGCCATTATTAAAAAAGAATCGTTAGCTTCATTCCAGGATTTAAAAAAAATAATATCAGAGCGTAAAGACAGTAATCCTCTTATACTAATTTTAGATAATATTATTGATCCAAGAAATTTGGGAGCATGTGTAAGGTCGGCTGCGGTATGCGGCGTAGATTTTGTAATAATAAATAAACATCATTGTGCTCCAACTAATGCAATTGCTCATAAAGTTTCAGCAGGAGGTTTTGAAGTTCTAGATATTTTTCATGTAACAAATTTAGTTAATTGTATTAAGTACTTAAAAGAAAATGGTATACAAATATTAGGTCTAAGTGAGCATTCAGGAGAAGTACATTATGAAGAAGATTTAAGACAACCAACTGCATTAATTATGGGTTCAGAGGAAACTGGGGTTAGGCAAAAAACACTAGAAATATGCGATAGTGTGATCAGCTTAAGTAGCAATCCTTATTTTAAAAGCTTAAATGTCTCTGTTGCTACAGGAGTCATACTAAACGAAGCATTAAGGCAAAGGCATCAAGCTAAAAATTAGCTTGATATGAATTTATATTATATTAGACTTGATAGATGCTTAAACAAAGAACCTTAAGAAACGCTATTAAAGCGACTGGAATAGGCTTGCATACAGGCATTAAAGTTACTATGGAGTTACTTCCAGCAGAAGTGAACTCAGGTATACGATTTATTAGAACTGACATTGATACAAGCAAAGAAATCCCTGCCCTTGCAGAATATGTTGGTGAAACTAGCATGTCCACTACCCTGGTTAAAGGTGATATCAAAGTTCACACCATTGAACATCTTTTATCTGCGATTGCTGGTCTTGGCATAGATAATTGTATTATTAAACTTGATGGTCCAGAGGTTCCAATAATGGATGGTAGTGCGGGTCCATTTGTCTTTCTTTTACAAGCTGCAGGTCTTGAAGAACAAGATGGAATGAAAAAATTTATTAAAGTTAAAAAAGAAGTAACCTCAGAAAGAGATGACGCTTTTGCAACTATAAAACCATTTGATGGATTTAAAGTTTCTTTTAAAGTAGATTTTGATCATCCAGTCCATAAAACTCTGCCATCAACCTCTGTTATTGATTTTTCATCAACTTCTTTTGTAAAAGAGGTATGTCGAGCTAGGACATTCGGTAATATGGCAGACCTTAATGATTTAAAAACAAAAGGTTTATCTTTAGGAGCTAGTGTAGATAATGCAATTGCTTTTGGGGAGAACGAAATCATTAATGAGGAAGGGTTAAGATTTAATGATGAAATAGTAAAACATAAGATGTTAGATGCTATTGGAGATCTATATCTACTGGGTGGAAACCTAATTGGAGAATTTTCTGGATATAAATCTGGCCATGCTCTTAATAATCAGCTTTTAAGAAAAATTATAGAATCTGAGGAAGCTTATGAAATTGTAGAGTTTGAAAATTTAGATAATGCCCCCATTTCATATGTAAGGCCACCATTTGGTGATATTAACTAAACCAACTGCCTTACAAAAATATAAATTAATGCTTAATATATTTTCAAAAATCTTTGGATCTAGCAATGATAGAACTATCAAGAGGATGCAGCATCTTGTGGATCAGATAAATGATCTTTCAGATGAAATGAATAAGCATGATGATGCTTTCTTTCTTAATTTAAGAAAAACACTTAATAGCCAATTTAAAGAGAGCAATAATGATATTAATTCAATATTACCAACTGCATATGCAGCTGTCAGAGAGGCAAGTGTTAGAACCTTGGGTCTTAGGCATTTTGATTCTCAGCTCTTAGGAGGTATTTCATTAGCAGAAGGTAATATCTCTGAAATGAAAACTGGTGAAGGTAAAACTTTAGTTGCAACGTTGCCTGCTTTTTTAAATGCATGTATGCAAAATAAAGTGGTTCTAGTTACTGTGAATGATTACCTAGCCCAACGTGATGCTGAATGGATGAGGCCTATTTATGAATTTTTAGGCTTAACTGTTGGAACCATATATTCAGGCCAATCAACCGAAGAAAAAATAAATGCCTATAAATCAGATGTTATATATGCAACTAATAATGAGCTAGGTTTTGATTATCTAAGAGACAATATGGCTCTGAGTGAAGAAGATAGAGCCCAATGTTCTCTGGATTTTGCAATCATTGATGAAGTGGATTCTATTCTAATCGATGAAGCAAGGACTCCTCTCATCATTTCTGGTCCATCCGATGAAAGTTCAGAGCTGTATAAGCAAATTAAAAAAATTATTCCAAAACTTAAAAAGCAAATGAGAGAAGAGACTGAAGAAGAACCTCTAGAAAATCATGAGAGAGGACATTATATAATTGATGAAAAAAATAGATCAATCGAGCTAACAGACGATGGTTATATTTTAGTTGAATCAGAGCTTGAAAAACTGGGTGTATTAACTCAATCAGATGGACTTTACTCAGTATCAAATCTTAAAATTATGCGCTTTGTTCAAGCAACACTAAGAGCAACTTTTCTTTTTAATAAAAATATTCATTATCTTGTAAGAAATAATGAAGTTCTCCTAATTGATGAACATACAGGAAGAACAATGCATGGAAGGCGAATGTCTGAAGGAGTCCATCAAGCTCTAGAATGTAAGGAAAATGTTCCCATACAAAGAGAGTCTCAAACTTTAGCTTCAACTACTTTCCAAAACTTTTTTAGATTATTTGATACTCTTTCTGGAATGACGGGTACCGCTGACACAGAAGCTCTGGAATTTAAAGAAATCTATGGATTGGATGTAGTTATTATTCCAACTCATAAGCAAATGATTAGAGATGATAAAAATGATTTAGTTTTTCTTACTAAAGCATCAAAATATAAAGCTTTAATAAACGAAATAGAAACTCTAAGAACTAAGATGGCGCCCATTTTAGTTGGCACAGTATCTGTAGAGTCTTCAGAGGAAGTTTCTCAATTGCTACAAGCTAAAAAAATTCCTCACCAAATATTAAATGCCAAACATCATGAAAAGGAAGCTGAAATTATTGCAAATGCGGGAAAAGCAGGAATGGTAACCATTGCTACCAATATGGCTGGAAGAGGAACAGATATTGTATTAGGCGGCAAAAAAGAAGAAAGTGACTCTGACTGGGAAAATAAAAATAAGTCTGTTCTAGATGCTGGAGGTCTTCATATTCTTGGAACTGAAAGACATGAATCAAGAAGAATTGATAATCAACTTAGAGGTAGATCCGGTAGACAAGGTGACCCTGGTTACTCGCAATTTTTTCTATCTCTTGATGATGACTTGCTTAGATTATTTATTTCAGACAGCAGAAGAGCACTATTTGAACGCGTAGGGTTAGGAGAAGACCATATAGAACACAGAATGCTCTCAAGAGGTATAGAAAATGCTCAACGAAGAATTGAAAGTCGCAACTTTGATATCAGAAAAAACCTTCTTGAATATGATGATGTCGCAAATGATCAAAGACAAGCTATCTACTCGCTAAGAAATCAGTTGTTAGAAGAGTCTGATATTAGTGAAACTATTAATGAGCTAATTGATGATCAGTTTGCTTCATCAGTATATGATTTTATTCCCTTAGACTCTATTGAATCTCAATGGGAACTTAAAGAACTGGAAGAATTTCTTTCTAATAACTTTGGAATAAATTCCAATATTCAGGAGATAGTTAATAAAGATAAATCATTACTGCCTGAAAAAATTGCTGAGATTGTTTGTAATAATGCGCATAACTTTTTTAAAGATAAGTATTTAGAATTATCAGACACGAGATTAGTTTTAGAAAAACAGATAATGCTTCAGGTTCTTGATGTGCACTGGAAAGAGCATTTAGCTGGAATTGATCATTTAAGACAAAGTATTGGATTAAGAGCTTATGCTCAGAAAAATCCTAAAAATGAATATAAGCGTGAAGCTTACTCAATGTTTGAAGAAATGTTAGATCAAATAAACAAAGAGACGGTTAGAATACTTTTTACTCTTCAGCTAACCTCCCCTGAAGAAGTAAATAACATTAAAAATGATAAGCCTGTTGAGAATAATGACCTGGAACTAAAAAAAGAAGATTTTAATAATATAAATCAACAAAATTTGAATCAAGATGAAATTAAAGAAGCTAAACCTATTAAAAGAGATGAGCCTAAAATGGGTAGAAATGAGCTTGTAACAATTACTGATGGTCAAGAAACAAAAGAGGTTAAGTATAAAAAAGCTAAAGCTTTAATAGAAAGTGGTGAATGGAGAATTATATAAACCTAATAGTTGGTAATTATTCTTCATAAAAATCTTCTGACTCAATTGGTCTAGAAACAATATTCTCCTCACTAGCCCAAGAACCAAAATCAATCAACTTGCAGCGCTCTGAACAAAAAGGTCTAAAAATATTTTTGGATGAAAGGTCTATGATTTTGTTGCAATTTGGACACTTATCATTCATTGACTAAATCCATATAAATTTTGTGTACTTTTAAGACTTCTTGTTTAAGAAATTCAATAGAAGAATTATTTAAAATAACCTCATCAGCGATACTAAGTCGCTCTTCTCTGCTTGCTTGAGAATTGAGAATTTTTTGAATGTCTTCTTTATTAGAGTTGTCGCGTTTTGTAGCTCTAGAGATTTGTAACTCTTCATCACAATCAACAACAAGTATTCTTTGATACTGATTCATAGAATTAGTTTCAAATATTAAGGGAACCATGATAATAGTGTAGTCAGATTTTGAAGATAAAATTTGGTTTGTTATATTTTCTTTAATAACTGGGTGTAAAAAAGATTCTAAAATTTCTTTTTGAGAAGGTTTAGAAAAAATTATATCTCTTAATTTTTTTCTATCTATATTTTCAAAATCATCAAGTATATCGTTACCAAAATGATCAACTATATTCTTGTAGGCTGTAGAATTTTTTGATGCTGCTTCTTTAGCAACTAAGTCTGCATCAATAACTGTTATGCCAAGTTTAGAAAATTCATTACCAGCCGCAGATTTACCAGATCCGATTCCTCCAGTTAAGCCAATTATCATATTTTTTTTCCTAAAAAATAGAGCTTACACTATTGTAAGCATTCTGGATTTAATTCTAAACAAAAAAAAGCCCACATAAAGTGGGCTTTAAAATAAAAGCCTGACGATTTCCTACTCTCACACAGGGAGACCCTGCACTACCATTGGCGTTGGTTCGTTTCACTTCTGAGTTCGAGATGGGATCAGGTGGTGCCAAACCGCTATTGTCATCAGGCAAACTGGTATGTAATTATTTCACTACAAATATTAAAAATATTTTATTGTTACTCTCAAACATGTTCCCTTCTTAAGGTTACATGATCAAGCCTCACGAGTTATTAGTACTAGTTAGCTCAACGCCTCGCAGCGCTTACACATCTAGCCTATCAACGTCATAGTCTATGACGACTCTTTAGGAGACATAAAGTCTCTGGGAGATTTAATCTTGGGAGAGGCTTCCCGCTTATATGCTTTCAGCGGTTATCCTTTCCGAACATAGCTACCCGGCAATGCCACTGGCGTGACAACCGGAACACCAGAGGTTCGTCCAAT
>JGI20155J14468_10001753_pt1 | contig 16548 bp, 9 predicted proteins | sample COG_05_FD_14468 | JGI IMG/M metagenome (IMG submission 14468) | reverse complement strand
AAAAAAAAAAAAAAAAAAATTCGCTCCTTTTTTCGTTGTTTTTTGCTTCTTCTTTTTCTCTTGTTGAAAATCATGTGGGTTTTTTTTTCATTTCATCAAAATATATACACACACACATAAAGTCGTCACAGAGTGCGTTATAAATACGTTGTCAGTGAGTATATATACGCATATACATATATATAACCAGATTTGGGAACCAGACGATTTGGCAAAAGTTTGTTTCGAAAAAGCGGGAGGACTTTTTGTGCGTGAGAGAGAGATTCTCTTCTTCTTCTTCTTTCTTTTCTTTTCTTCTTTAAATAAGTTAGGGGAAGAAATTGGAATAATTTTAGATTTATATACGCGAGAACGAGAGCGCAATAATAACAGAGGTGGTCAAAGAAGGAAAGAATAATAATAATGGTGACGACGAGACGACGAGGACGAAATAATGCGATTCAGACGAAAACGACGACATCTTTCTCAAGAGAAGAAGAAGAAGAAAACTTTGGTTTTACGAAGATGAAGAAGACAACGAAAAAGTCCAAGTCCAAATCGAAGGAACAACAACAACAACCACAAAAGGAGGTATTGGCGAAAGAACAACCCATTTGCGGAAGAAAGACAAGGACAGAAACAAAAACAAAAACAACCTCAAAATACGAGATTCAAACGCAAAAATCTTTACAGCTCGATCGCGACGAGCGTTTTCAAGAAGAGCACGAACCGTTTCTTTTCGGTCCGTACGCCGCGCCGTGCCCGGAAGCGAGATATCGGAAATGGCTTTGCGCGGATTGCCCGACGTGTATGAAAATAGACGCGCCGTTGTATGCCATTCATAACAAGTACATTTTGAGCGGGTACCGGACGAGAAATACGTTCAAGGATGCACTCAGGTCGGTGTTTAAGAAACACAACGAAACGACAAACATTTGGACGCATTTGATTGGGATGATTTTTTTCTTTACGTTTTTAGTCAACGTGAAAGAACCGGAACGAGTGCAAATGATACCAGAGACGTGGGTGACGGGAGCGAGCGCGGAGAGAGTGTTGGGGTTACAAATGACGCAAAAGTGGCGAGAGAAAGTCGTCATGGTGGACGAAGGGTTGCGAGAGGCGAGGAAGAGCTTCGTCAGGGAGAAGATTAGCAGGAGTAGTAGCGCGACGACGAATAAGGACGAGGACGACGACGAGAAAAAAACGCCGTTGCCGACTTTCGAAAAAGACGATATCGAAACGAAAGAGATGGAACGCTCGATTGACTCGATATTGAGCGCGTCGAAGAATTTACGCGAGCATTTACGCCGGGAGGAAGACAGACCGTTTAAAGAGTTGAAGAGAGAAACGGCGATGTTTATACAAGAAGCGAGACGGTCGTTGCGGAAACACCAATCGTATAGCAACCGAGAGAAAAAAAAGCACCAACAAAAACAACAACGAGAACGAGAAGAGGACCCTCAAAGGCGCGAAGAGAAAGAGGACACGAACGATCCGGCGTTTGCAAAAGTTACCGAAGCTTTGAAAGAGGTGCAAAATGTTCTCGACGAAATCCCAAAAGACGTCGAGAGATTGAATAAAGTCCCTCGATGGCCCATGCGCGTGTTTTTATTGGGCGCTATACTCTGTTTGGGATGTTCCACGTGTTGTCACACGTGTTGCAACATTTCGCATCAAGTGTCCACGCGGATGTGGAAAGTGGATTATCTCGGGATTGCGATTTTGATCGTCGCGTCGTTTTACCCGGTCGTATATTATTCGTTTTATTGTTTACCGGAATTGAGGGACTTTTATTTATCGTGCGTGACCTGTTTAGGCGTCGCGGCTTTAATACCGACGATTTTACCGAGGTTCCAAAAACCTTCGTGGACGCCAATTCGAGCGGCGTTGTTCACCGCGTTGGCGTCGTTTGGTTTCTTTCCTTGGTTTCACAACGTTTTCTTCGTTTGGAAAGTTGTACCAACGCCAATTTGGCACGGTTTTTGGTTAGAGTTACTCATGGGTTTCTGCTACTGCTCCGGAGCGTATTGTTACGCGTTGAAGATTCCGGAGAAGTATTGGCCGGGGAGATTCGACGTGTTCGGGTGCGGTCACAATATCTTTCACATCATGGTCGTCGCTGGTGCGTTGGTGCACTACGAAGCGTGCTTAGTCTTAGAGCTGTGGAGAGATCACCACGCGTGTGAAGCGGACGAGGTGATCATGCGCGACGCTTTGGTGTTCGGAGGCTATTTCGGCTTTCAAAAGTTTGATTTGTTTTCGAGTTTGCGAAGACGAAAAGAATTTTAGTCAAACAAAAAGTCAACGCAAAAAAAATGTTGGTATTTATAACTAATAGTCATCATCATCATCATCATCATCAATCAGGCCGTATGTAATTTAATAAACAAACACAGATATAATTAGTAGATCATCGTTGTTATTATGCTCTCTTTTGAACGTCTGGAATCGTTCGTTATATTCGTCGTTCGTTTAACCTTTCGCGTCGCGGCGAAAGCGTTGTTTTCCTTTTCCTCCAGGAGCCGAACAGGAAAGAGGAGCACGAATAGTAATAGCAACTTGTTTAACAAAGAGCATAAAATACACGCGCTGATAAAGCACTTGCGAGAGATTGAGCGGCACGAGGAAGAGCTGAGCGTGAAGTTAGCCATCGTGCGGCGACAGCTGTGCGAAGAGAAGATGAAAAATAGTAATAACGGCTNCGGCGCGGTTCGTCATAGCGGTAAAGTCGAGCCCAGAAAATGCTCCGCATCATCATCAATTGAATAAATTTGTATTAATATAGTAATTATTAAAATTATCTTTGTGGTGTGAATTCCCTTCACTCACTCTTTCTCTCCGTCTTAGTATACTTCCTCTCTCTAATGTGATACTATTTTACCAGAAGACACCGTCGTCGTCGTTTAGAGTCTGTCTTCATAGTCACCCAACGGCGGGATGGTGTCCTTGAGACCTTTTCTCTTACGGATGTCGCCGATGAGCTTACCAGCTTGGGTGGTCGGGTCGAGCGGATCGGAACCCAACATGTCCCAGTGATCAAACACGCACTGCGGGAAGGCTTGGCCACCAGTCGCGGCACGCAAGGTACCGGTGAAACCGAAGGATTCCATGACCGGCAAGTACGCCTTGATGTTGTAAATCGGCGTACCCGGGCGTTGCGTTTCTTCGACGACCATACCTCTCTTTTGCGTAACGGTGGAGTAGATGCCACCCAACGCTTGTTCCGGCGCTTGGATTTCAACCAAATAGACCGGCTCGTACAAGCGCGGTTGCGCGGTGAGGCACGCAGCGTATAAGACTCTACGGCACGTCGGGATGATTTGGCCGCCACCTCTGTGGATGGCATCCGCGTGCAAGACGACGTCGTGAATTTCAAACTTGATGCCGCGCATGTTTTCTTCAGCCATCACACCTTCTTTCGTCGCCCATTGGAAGGCAGCGACGCACGAATCCTTAATTTCGTTCACGTACTGAACCCCTTTACACATGTCGACGATCAAGTTCGGACCAGTGGTGTCCGGACCAAAGCACCAGATCTTCTTGGACAAATCTTTATCCCAGTTGAACTTTTCCGCTAAGAGGCGACCTCTCGCCTTGACTTCATCTCTCGGCGTCACGTCTCCGTTGTCAATAGCCTCGGATAATCCGTCTTCCAAAGGCGTAGCTTGGAAGTACAAGCGGTTGTGCTTGTTCGGGGACTTGGACATGACCATGTGGTCGGAGGTGCCCAAAACCGTTTCTCTGTAGGAAACAACCGGATCGGAGATGCGAATCTCCGCGCCGCCCATGAAATCTTCTTGCAAATCCTTCAAGCAAATTTCCAAGTGCAATTCACCGGCGCCAGCAACAATGTGTTCGCCCGACTCTTCGATCGAGCACTGGACCATCGGGTCAGACTTGGACAATCTCTTCAAGCCTTCGACCAATTTCGGTAAATCTTGAGAGTTCTTGCATTCAACCGCGACGCGGACGACCGGGGAGACGGAGAACTTCATAGCCTTGATGGTGTGCGCTTCAACTTCGGCTTCATCCGTAATCGTGGCGTTCTTTTGGATGAATTGATCCAAACCAACGCACGCGACGGTGTTACCAGCCGGAACATCATCGATAGAATCTTGACGACGACCCATGCACAAGACCGTTCTTTGGATAGACTTGACGTACAAATCTTTCTTCTCACCCGGCACGTAGTGCGGACCCAAGATTCGAACCTTTTGGCCCGTTCTGACGGTACCGGAGAAAACACGGCCGAACGCCAAGAATCGACCCTTATCAGCAGTCGGAATCATCTTGGAGATGTACAACATGAGCGGACCCTTGGAGTCGCAAGTGCGGATACCTTCGGCGTATTTGTCGTCGAGCGGGCCTTCGTACAAAGTGTCCGCGCGGTACTTTTGAGCAGTCGCAGGCGACGGCAAGTAGTAGATAATCATCTCAAGCAACGCAACGTCGGCCGGCAACCACGTTTGCATGACTCTCTTCATGAGCGGTTTACCCATCAAGTCCAAGTCTTGCGGCTTCAACTTGTCCTTGACTTGCAACTTTTCAAGCATCGGGAACAATACGTCCTTGTTGTCGTTCATGGCGGCATCAATGACGCGTCTGATCGGCTCGTAGCAAAACTGGACGAAGGCTCTCATGCAAGTCTTGGCGCCGGTGTGCTTGTTTGTCCACTTCTTCTCCTTCGGGTCGAAGAAGTTGTCGCCCCAGAGCTTGCCCATCATGCGCTCTTGCTCGATGCCAAACTTCGCGGCGTACATCTTGGCGAAGACGGTCAACGTAAACGCCCAGTTGTGTAAACCAGCGGAAAAGCAGACGGTACCCTTCTCCGGAGAGACGCAAACATCGCCCAAGGCTTCATCGGTGTACGTCGCCATGACGATGTTCGCGTTTTCGATAACTCTGCAAAAGTTTTGGTACGCTTCTTCGCCATCCAACATGAGTTCCAAAAAGCATCTGTCGAGCTTATTCACCGTCATTACCGGTTTAATACGCTCGCCCAACGCTTGTCTCAACACAGTTTCCGTTTGCACGCAAACGCCTTCCACGCAATCGACGACGACCAAGGCGCCGTCGGTGATGCGCAAAGCGGCGGTAACTTCAGAAGAGAAATCAACGTGGCCCGGGGAATCAATCAGGTTGATCAAGTAGTCGTTGCCGTCTCTCGGGACGTCCTTCGGGATGCGCGCCAAATCTTCGTCGGAAACTTTGTAAAACAAAGAGATGCCGGTCGATTTGATCGTGATGCAACGATCTTGCTCGTCTTGACGAGTATCCGTCAAACGCGCATCGCCGGCGTTTTCTTGCGCGATAATACCCGCCGCCGCGACCAAGGAATCCGTCAATGTGGATTTGCCCTGTTTATAGAAAGAGAGTTAGTAAAAAAAAGGAGAAATCGCGTCGCGTGCGCCCTTCCTCGTTGAAAGAATGTTGAAGAGGAGGATGCTCAGAGAAAAGAATAAACCCATTTCTTGGTGCGGCGGCGACATCGCGAAATCGGAGAAAATCGGACAAATTTCTATAATAAATCAAACACGTACGTGATCAACGTGAGCAATAACAGACATGTTACGGATGTTGTGGACTTTGTCCATTTGACGACGCATGTCGTCGATGGTAAACTGTTCGGAGAGAGAGGTCGCATCGGTCAGTTTCAAGGTGGATTTCGATAAATTTCGCGTATTGGGTCACACAAAAGTGCTCAAGACGCGAAGAGAAAATGCAAGAAAAAAATGCCATCTCTTTGGAGATGGATGTGCGTCGCGAAGTTAAACGAGTCGCGTAAACAGGAGAACGTAACGGTCGCGTACCTTAACCATGGTGTGAGACTGTTTTTTATCGGATTTGAATTACTGAACACGCGTAACAACCGTGCCGTTTAACTGAAGAGAATGTCCGATTGCTTTTGGTTTCGCCTCTGAGTGAAAAATTCTTCCTTCTCGTCGTTGTCAGAAAAAGCTTGAGATATTTTCGTGATTAGAAAAAATACGAGGATATGTAGTAAAATGTTCATAAATAATAAAACGTAGATGATTCCTCTTTTACGAGGAGCACTCACCCAATATCAATACAGCAGTACATCGTGGAAACACTGTAAACACGATCATCAAACCGGGTTTGAGTCGGAGTCGGAGTCGGAGTCGGAGTCGGCTTCTTTTCGATTTGTTGGGCGTCGGCTTCTTCGGCTTCGTCTTCGTTCGGAAGCAGACGGCGGCGGACGCAAACGGCAACAGAAGAGGCAACAAAACAGCCACTTGGTTGCACTGAGAAGCTTTTTGAAAAGGTATTTCCAGAGACCAAGTAAAACGATGCCGGCTACGGCACCTTGGAAGAGGCCAGAGATAAATAAGGATTTTTGGGAAACGGCGTTGGAGTCTTTCGCGGACGTTTCCTGTGTCAGAGAGTCGTACGAGGACGGGTACGCGATAGCTTCGATGTTTACGTGCGCGATGCTTGTGCACGGTTTCGTTGCGTTCGATGGTGTTGTTTCTTGTTGTTGGATTCTGCACGAATCGTGTTTCCAATCGTATTTCGCGTTGATGGTCTCGTTCATTTTCTTCGCGTTGTACAATTTGACGAAACCGTACTCGAGAGTGAGTTCGAGCGTGTCGCGCACAACTCTGGGTGTCTTTTTCATCGTTTTGGCGTCGTATAGTACATAATGGAAGAAAATATCGCGAACTGCGCTCGGTGGACCGGCAATTCTGATCTGGTTACGTAACCATTTCGTGACGACAATCGAAGAGGTGTTCAACTTTACCGCGTCTTCGTGTTCAGACGGGAAGGCTACGCTGACGTTGGCGAGAAAGGCTGCGTTGCTCGGGTTTATCGATTTTATTGTCACGGCAACACCAAACACCGAGTCATAATCTGGATATAAATCGTATTCGAACGCTTTATAAAACTTCAAGTACCCTCCAGTAGGCAGAAGAAACGTCGACGATGAATCATTGATATGCGTCTCGTTCGAATCGACTCTGAGTAAGTACGAAGGAGAAGGAGAAGGAGGAAGAGCGGATGCACTCGCGTCCATGGAAATGTTCCGAAACTTTGCAGGCGCGTGCGGAACGTCTGCCGTGACTGTGAACGAGACGTTCAATACCGATGGAACTATCCATCCATCCAAAATATCTCTCGCGCTGAACGAGAGCAGCAGCGGAGGACGAAGAGAAGCGTATCGAGTCGTCGTACTCACCGCGTCGCCGAAAATATCAACATTTGGCGCATTAAAGTAGAAATCATCCGGAACGAACAGCAAATTTGCAAATGCGACGCATCGTTCTATGCCATCTTGCCCTTCAGCATCTTCTGTCGTCGTAATCATGTACGTGTGCTCGAGTCGAACGACGTCGTTTTCTTTCAGCGGCGTCTTTCTTTTATCTTCCTCGGCGACTACCGAAGACGTCGAGATTGCAGGTGTACGTATCAAGTACACCGTTCCGTTCGTAGGCAAAGTTTCAACAATAGCCTCTGTTGCGTTATCTTTACAGTCCAATCGTAAAACGTCTATGGTAAACTCGAGGGGCACATTTTCTTTCGTTTCCTTGACCGAAGAGAAGGAAGAAGGAGGCATCCGTCGAACGGGCGACTGTACTCGAAACTCCACTTTGGTTTCGTTTACCGCTTTTTCGTCGTATTTATCGTACACGTAATACGAGAAAAAATCGGATAAATACTCTTTCTTTTCTTCGATTATTGAAGGAACGAAGTTTACGACGTCATCTAATCGATACGTGAGCGATTCGGCTTCGGATGTGACATCGATGATATCTCCAAGATTCAACGTTTTCGTATTCTCTGGAGACGAGGAAGCGCTCGACAGTCTAACCTTCCCGATCGTTGGCATTCTTGACACTTCAATCTTTGAGATGTACTCATCATCGTCTCGAAACTCGATTTGAAACGATTTTCCTTCTTCGCGTCCAAAATACTCGACGACGTGAAAGACGCCCGACGGAGCATCGTTCACGGGAGAAACGAAAATTGAAACCAAACCTTGGTTCAAAGAGTCTACGGTCTCAAATTCATTCAGTAAAGATGTTTCTGTTGCTTTGAAAGAAAAGCTTGCATATAACTCCAACGTCGTTAGTTCATTACTATCGTGTATCCATGAATGGTCGTTTGGTTCGGGCGTATAAAATACGGCGTTGCCGAAACATTTGAAAGGAACGCGCGTGACCGGTATCGCCGCGGCCTCGTCGGCGGTTTGCATACTACTGTCAGCATCATCACCATTAGTATAGTTAGTATCATCGTTGTTAGCATCTCCTATCGGTATGGCTTTCAGAACGCCTATCTTCGGTAAAGTGAGTATCGAGAAGGCATGCTTTACTGATGAAATTGTATGATTCAACGCGCTACCACTCGTCGATGTTATCGTCGCGTTGTAATAATCATCGTCCGCATATTGAAGCACGATTTTCGCCTCTTTTACGTCTTCATTGATCGTAACGTTTACATCCACTGCCAGCGGTGCCGCGTTCGGTAATCCAGCGTGAAAATTGAGCGTAATCTCTTCGTCGCTTATTTTTTTGTCGTACATGGCAAACGCGTGCACGGTGTTTGTCCATTCCCAAGTATCGTCACTCGAGTCGTGCGCGTTATTCGCGCTCGTGCTTCCGAAATACGGCGCGGACGTTTCTCGCCACGCGTTTGCGAATGGAAACTTTCTCTTACCGTTATCGTCGACTAAAACGTCTCCGATGACCTCGTCTACGATTTTTGTCCCGTTCGCGTAACACGAGATTCGATTTTTTCCGAGCGCGTTTTCCTCGTCGTCGTCCGAAAACGATGCCGTCAGAACGAAATGATTCAAAGCGTTCGCTACAAACGCGCTTGGTTTTGTGATTACCGAAGCGCACGTCTCTGCCACTAAAGTTGGATAAATTGCAATCGGCTCGCGCGACCGAAACCCGACGCTAAAATCAGTCCCAATATAAAGCGCAAAATCAAACTCATCCGTGCAATCGAACGCGCTCGTCCAGGCGTACGGGTTAAACGTCTCGTTTTTTTTTGGCGTTTCCAGCGTAAAGAAAGGAGTGAAATGCCGACCGGTGAAACCATCGAGTTTTTGTAAACGAGGGGTGATCCAAAACTCAACGCTAAACGCTTTCGCCTCGCTCGCGCGCGATTTAGCATCGAATATTACATCCATCGTCGAGTTCGACTTCGTCCTCGTCGAGGAGAAGAAGGAGGAGGAGGAGAAGGAGGAAACGTACTCCTTCGTTTTTGACGAAAACGTCACGCCCGATGTGCCTTCCGAGCACCACCGTTTGTGATACAAAGAATCATCCTTCTCGTCGACGCTTTCCTTCGGCGGCCAAAAACGACCGAGCGTCCCAAACGACGACGACGATATCGTTCGATTGGTCTCGTCGTCGTCGTCGTCGATGCTACTGCTGCTGCTGTTGTTGTTGTCGTTGTTTCTATCAAAATCATCCATGAAAAACACGTTTCGTTCGCACTCTTCTCGAGAAAACGCGTACTCGCTCACGACGAAAGATCTGTTCACCGAGCGCCCGGTGTAATAACTATACCGCGCGGATGCGAAGAAATAGTTCCTCTGTGTCGTCAAAATCGCGAACAACGACAACATAAACAATCTGCTCGTGTGCATCTTTTATGTGTTGTTGTTGTTGTTGTTCAATGAAACAGCGAAACAGCAGCCAACAACCACGGCGTGATCAGAGTTTCAGATCTCAGAACGAAAAGTGAAAAAAACCGTTTCGTTCGAACACGATTTCCCGAACGAGATACATCGTTTTCTGCACCGAAGACGTACACTTCGAAAAGAAAGCGAAGGCTACAAAACACATTCCTCCTCCTTTTGTTGGTGTTCTCGTCGTCATCGAGAGAGAGAAAAAGAGCGCGTTTGTGTGTGTTTGTGTATATATAATATGTGTTGTTGTTGTTAAAGAAAAAGAGTGGAGATGCGTGAGATCCGCATGTGTGTCGTTTTTTTGCCTGCAAATGAAAAAAAAATCTCTCGATTTTCTGGTTTTGGCGGCCACTTGGAAAAAAAACGAGAGAAAGGACGAGAGAAAAGAGAGATCTTTCTAGAGAAATCTCTTCAGTTTTACTACTCTCATTAGTAGCTCTCTTAATCAACTCTCTCGAACGAACGAAGGCACGAGAAATACGAGAAGAGCTTTAACAACAGAAAAGGAGGAAAGAGGCCCACACTTTCGAGAACGCGCGGAGTCGTCGTTTTGCGGTGAGTATTTGTTCGGGTGTGTATTGTTTGGGAATTCTTATCAAAAAGGTTCTGGAAAAACGCTCTTCTTTTTCTCTTCTCTAATAAGAGCAGATAGAGATAGAAAGAAGGAGTCTAGCGATGTACGAACCGTCCATCCGACGGAAATCGTTGCAATACTCGTGCGATATATGCGGCGAGATACCGATTTTAAGGAAAAGATGGTGCTGCGACGTGTGCGAAGATTACGACATTTGCGACAACTGCCACCAGACGCAAAAAGAGCGGCTGTTGAAAAAAACGAATAGGAAGAATAAAAATAATAGTAGCAAAGATAATACTAACAACAACAACAACAACAACAATAAAGAGAAAGGAGGAGGAGACGTGGCGATGATGAGCGATTCGGACGAGGAAACGGACTCGGAGGAAGAGAATAGCGACGAGGAGGACGAGGGGGACGACGTGCACACGGACTCGCACTCGATGCGAGCGTACGCGGTGAACGAGACGATGGAACCGTTGCACTCGGGGAAGTTGTCCTCGGTGGCGGAGGACGCATGTTGTCGGTGGTTTATGGACGCGTTGAAGCAAGCGAAGAGAGGTGATCCGAACCAAGCCGCGCTGGTGTCGCAGATGATGTTGGAAGGGTACGGATGTAACGCAGACCCGAAGGAGGCGAGGTATTGGGCGCACGTGGCTAGAAACGCAGGCGCGCGCAGAATCGAAGGCGTTTACGACGAGTTGCCTTGAAGTATCGCATAGATAGCTTGTTTTATAAATATGATTTTAGTAGAGAGAGAGAGAGAGAGAGAAAGAAAGAGAGAGAAAGAGAGAGCGAATTGCGATGCAGCGAGTTGACACGGACAAAAAGAAAGGAAAGGAAGGGTTTTCAACGCATGAATGAAGAAAGTTGCATATAAAAGAAGAAAGAAAACTTTCAATAATAATAATAATACAAACGTGCGTCTCATAGTATCGTGTATAGCATGTTTCAATTGATTGCATGATGCGATTGACAATAAAAGGGTGCGTGTGTGTGTGTGTGTTCGTATAATACTTTGGTTCAATACTCTAGGCGACTTCTTCGTTTTCCTTTTCTTCAGTCTTCTTGGAAAAAAAGTCCGAAATCTTCTTACTCCCGTGCGTTTCCACCTCTTTCTTATTCTCTCCGTCCTCGTCCGCCACCTCCACGTCTTTCTCCGTCATCTTTTTCGGCTCTCCTTCTTTCGGTTTCATCGCGCTTACGTGGTCGTGCAAAAAATCAAACTTTTGCTTCTTCAACACCGCGCGTTCCACGTCCAAATATTTAATCGTTTTCCGTTTCCCGAGTTTCATGCTCCCTAACGCGCTTTGCGTCAGCATCTCGCAAAATAACTCCGTGGCTTTGGTGATTAACTTCGTCGCGTCCCCGGAGGCAACTTTCACCGATTTGTCCAATTTCATAATTCTTTTCACCCGCGAAAGTGGCAAACTCAACGAGTTCCCATCCTTGTCTTGATTCATCATCGATTGCATTTGCGTTTGTTGCACCAATCTTTCCGCCTCCGTCATCCCGTCTTCTTTTGGCAAGTCCTCCTCATCCTCATCATCATCATCGTCCTTCTTATCTTTATCCTCGAAATCTTTCTTCTCATCCGCTCTCTCGTTCCTCTCCCGTTCCTCTTTCTCGTCGAATTCTTTCTCGCACTTTTCTTTAAACTTTTGCTTCTCCTCCTCGGTGAGATTCTTCCATCTCCCGGATATTAATTTCGCAATGTCTCCCATCCCGGGTTTTAAGTTGCCTTTTTCGTTCAGTTCTTTTTTCGCCGACTCTCGGTTTTCGGTCGTGAAGACGATGTACGCGGATGGGCGTCGTTTACCAGAGCCTCCTCCGGGTCCGGAGGGTTTCTTAGGTGGCATGATGATGTGTGATTTTAAAAATTTTTTGTGTGGGTTTTTCAAAACGAGAGAAACAAAAACACCCCTACGTGCAATAATTAACGCAAAAGCACATCGTCAGATGGTTCACAAAAACGCACAAAGGAAACTCTCTCTCTCTGTAATTCCATCTCGAGAGGCAACAATCATGGAACCGAGGCAGCGTCGCCTTCGCGTCATCCGCCGTTTACTCTGCCTCTTCCTCTTCCTCTTTCTCGCCGCATCTTCCATTCGTAAGTTCCGTTATTCGGTGAAAGAAGCGCGACACTTCGCCGCGGAATCGCTGATACATTTGGCGAAAGATTTAGACGAAGAAATCCTCGATGTTTCCCGGTTTAATACTAATGTCTACAACAGCGCACAAAGGCGTTCAGAGGAAGATTTTAAGGAAGAACCGGAAGTGTACGAACGACCGAGCTCACCGATGCCACCTGCGGATCCGAGCGCGCCACCTCCACCTCCGGTGGCGCCGAGCATGCCGCCACCAGATGATGCGATGAGAAGAGAAAGGTCGGATACGCTCACGACGCCATCATCATCATCGAGCGCAATCAATCGAAACTTAGTATTCTTTTCCGGCTCTTTGAACGAACCTACCGTAAAAGATCATCCTTTATATAAATCTAACGAGGACGATTCGACAGATTTGTGGGCTAAACGCAGACGAGAGTTGTTCGACGGTTCGTTGCCGCACCCGTACGTGGACGAGGACGACGAAGACACGGCGCACTCCGAGCAGACGAAAAGATATATAAGTTTAGATAAAATTTTAGATTTGAAAGGATTGAGGAAGAAGCATCCGCCGTATACGATGGAAAAAGTAGAATTGGGGACGGAGAGGCCGTTGCACGTGACGTTTGCGACGGTGGAGTTGGTGACGTTGGTGGATAATTGGCTGACGTACAGCGTAAGAGCGAATATTAAGAAGATTGTGGTCGTGAGTTTAGACGAGGCGTTGCACACGTGGTGCGAGAAAGAGTTGGAAAAGAGAAGGAAGCATCGACGCGAGAGCGATGGTGATAATGATGACGATAACGATGAGTTCGCGTGCGTGCCCGGCGGTCACTTGTTGGACAAGAGTAAATTAGGGCATTCCCTATCCGGCGGCTTTCGAGAAGTGAAGGAATCCTTTTACGCGTTGATGAACGTGAAGATACAAATCATCGAAACTTTCTTGTTGAATGGATACGACTTGTTGATCTCCGATGCGGACGTCACGTGGGTGCGCGATCCGATGCCGTATTTTAACACTGGAAACTTAGGTAAAGTCGACATCGCCGTCTCGGCCGACTGCGTGTTTGACTTTCGGGGCGATTTAATCGATCAAGACGAAATCGACTTGCACAGAAAGTTGAATTTTCCGCAGTTGACGACGACCGTGTTTACAAAGTGGGAACATTTTCGAGACCCGTTCACGCAACTCCCGTGGCCGTATCTAGCCGAGTATAACACGGGCATGCTGTTGTTGCGAGCGACGTTGGAATCTCTGAGATTCGTGAAAGATTGGAAGCACGGGATGGAAGCCGGGAAAAAGTTGTCCTTCGCGAACGACCAGCACCATTTCAACGCAATCACGCGGTCGAGGTGGTTACAACGGAAATCGTTGCCTGGGTATTGTAAGAAACTGACTGATGTTGGCGAGAAGAGTTCGATGTGTCGCGCGTTCGATAAACCAACTGCGGACAATCGACATCCGGATGATTACTTCAGAAGGCCGGATAAAACGTACGATCCTTCGAAACCAAAAATGACCGTCATGGANCCAGATTTTGTGCCGAGAGATAAAGAAGGCTTGTGCGAACCAGTGACGCTCGATGCGATGAAAATTGTGAAGGGAAATGCGAACGATGGGTTCTTTTGCGAAAAATATCCTCCCGATTTCGTCGCGTTCGCGGAGGATTACAAGAGAGGTTTGCGTCCGTTGTATTCATACGGAGGTACGTCTGGTTCGTTGCGCGTGGCAAAGCTACCGACGAGTTTGTTCTCCAACGGAATGGTTTTCTTCATGGGTAAAGACTACTCGAAACGTTCGATTGTTCCTTACGGTGTTCACAACACGTACGTGTACGATGGCGCGCAAGGCAAAATTTGGCGCTTTCGCGAAGCCGGCATGTGGGCAGATAAGAAACCGTACTTTTTAGGCTCGTCTATGTATAACAAAGACCTTGGCGCCAATCATGGTGGTAGTAGTGCGAAATCAAAGGTCAAAGATCCTGTTGTGTTTGAAGAAAAAGAAGAAGAAGAAGAAGACCTGAGCAAAGAGAATGATTTGAAGACGCTCATCGTGCGCATGTCCATACCGGATTGGTTGGAAAAATCCGTCAACGAATCCATAACGACCCCGAAAGGCGAAATTCCAATCGGTCACATGAACGGTTTGCGTTGGCAACTCGCGCGCGTCCGCGACGCCGTGGCTATTGCAAAGATGTTAGACCGAGCGTTGATCATGCCCCAGTTCATATGCGGATGTCACAGACACTTCAATCTGTTGGTCAATTGCACCATGGGCGCGATGACGATTCCGTTCGTCTGCCCAATCGACCACTGGGCGTTACCGAGAACGTTCGGTAATTTACCCATTCCTATTCGCGAAGCGTCCTATTTTGAAAACAGAGTCAACGCAGGGTTCAAGCCATTTACTTCTCCAGCACCAAGAATCGCCATTTGCTCTTCGGACGAAACCGAAGACGAGTGTAAAAACCGGAAAGGCGGCATGCGAGGCGCTTTGCCGCACTTGCCCGGTTTCGCCCAGACGCAAACGCCCATCGACGAAGGGAAAGCGAAAATTGCCATCAAAACTGGATTTTCTAGCGCNGAATTTACCGCGAAAATTCAATCCGAAATCAAATCGCGCGGTTTACAGGACGAACCTGTGTTAGTTTTAGATGGTCTGGGTGATTTCAGTCAATCGCAATTTGTCGAGCACGGGTCGCGAACGAGCGATTTTACCGGGTTTGCCAATAAAGATGAAAACTTAGCTTTCGACGATATGCTCGGAAAATCCACGCACCAGTGGTGCTGTTACATAAACGGAACGGTCATTCACCCGTTCCCGAGGCTTCACGCTTAGCAATTAGATGTAAAATAAAACGTAGTAGTATAGCAGTTCAAATTAGTTTTGTAGTCGTAGTTTTAAACAAGCGGGATTGGCTCTATTCTATAAATAATTCTGCTATTCTCTAATTTTCTTCTCCTTCTTCTCCTTCTTCTCTTTCTTTTCCTTCTTCTCCTTTTTCTCTTTCTTCTCCTTCTTCTCCTTCTTCTCTTTCTTCTCTTTCTTCTCTTTCTTCTCCTTCTTCTCCTTCTTTTCTTTCTTCTCTTTCTTGTTTCGTTTCTTATCGCGCTCGGCTTCCTCCTCGTCTTCGGCGCCGTCGCCGGCGTCGTCGTCGGCTTCCACATCCTCATCCTCGTCGTTGTCACTTCTCTCCTCGCTATTACTAGTACTACCACGGTCTACTGGTCCACACCCTTTCCCTAACAAACTCCCAATCAATAACACCACCCGATCGTCCTCTCTGTTCACCCTCTCCACTCGAAACTTCACTCTCGCGCCTACTTTAATCTCCTTCATGCTCATCGACTCTGACTTGTCCGAAAGATCTTCCTCTTCCTCTTCGAGCATCTCCGTGCCGTCTTCGATAATCTCCCACGCTTCTTTCGTTTCGTCGAACATCATGTTCTCCTTAAAATTCTCGATTGGAATCGACGCGTTGAAAATATTCCCGACGACGAGACCGATGTGGTCCTGTCCTATTTTGTTCACTTTCCCGATTAACACCGCTTTCACTTTTGGCGCAAACACGGTCGCTTTGACCGTCGCTTTCACTTCCACGTACGCGGAATTCGGTAAAATAGTTTCTCCATTTCCTTCTTCGTTCATGTTCAAATCCGTGTATTTCACGAGCACGCCGCCGAAGCCGTCGTGATGTCTCAGCGTTTTCGCGTCGAGTTGTTCCCGGACGCCTTTTTTCCGGTTTCCCAATTTCGACGGATGTAACGGGATAGATATTGAGACCGTGGACGTCACGAACCCAGTCGTGTTATTATTATCCGTCGTGCTGCCACTCTTCTTTGTCTTCTTCTTCTTCCGCTTCTTTTCATCATCAAAACCGCCTCCAGACATTCTCACTCTTTTCATCTCTCTCGGCGGAGAGAGAGAGATGTGTGCTTTGCCGCCGCCAAAAAGAGGAGGAGAAAAAGTCTCGTCAAAGAAGACGTTTTTACGAACTCAACTAAAAATCTCTTTTTCTCTTTTCCCAAAATCTCTCTCGAAATCCTTCATTTTTGGACGCGCGTTATTGTACTGCGACGAACGAGATGGCACCACCAATACCACCACCAAAAAGAGGCGAACAGAAGTACGTCTCGTCCTCCGGAACGACGGCGAGGTCGAGACCTCTTTTTCGAGCGACGATATTCGCGGACTTCTTTTGGGGAATTCTGAATGTCTTCGTCGC
>JGI20155J14468_10001748_pt1 | contig 16575 bp, 32 predicted proteins | sample COG_05_FD_14468 | JGI IMG/M metagenome (IMG submission 14468) | reverse complement strand
GATTGATATGGTCGCTTACGGTGACCCAATCATTGAGCATTTTGCTACTCACGATCCAGACAAAGCTGGGTATAGTCTTGTACAATTGATCGAAACATCTTCAATCACAGGACATTTCGTAGATCAAAATGGTGATTGTTATATTGATATTTTTAGCTGTAAACAGTTTGATATTAAAACTGCCCAGGCGGTTGTTGACAAATATTTTTCACCCTCGCAGACAAGAGTAACTTACTTGACTAGACAGGCCTAGTTGACTTTTAATTCAATTTCTTGTATAATTGCTTATAAGTAATTACACTACTAGGAGAAATACTATGGAATACTTACTTTTGATAATTTTAGGTATGGCAATTGGTCTTTACTTTGTAACTGTTTATCGACAAGAACAAGAAAAGATGCTCGATCAGTATGTTGATAAAGCACTAGAAATGTATAAAAAATTTACAATACCACTAAAAGTTGACAAAGTTAACTCAACTTACTATTGTTATAATAATGAAGACGATGAATTTGTATGTCAAGGAAAAGACTTGGCAGAAATTAAAGAAAAATTTAAACTGCGTTATCCCAGCTACGGAAGTTATATTTTAAATGAGTACTTGCATATGTTTCCTGACGCGGCAGACATGATTGTTGATGATCCAACAGACAGAGAATTAAGAGAAAAAATTAAGGTTAGAAATAATATTGAATAATAACGTTGTAGTAGCAACAGGTGGCTTTGACCCCATACACTCAGGTCATATTGCATACCTAGAAGAAGCAAGTAAACTAGGTGCTATACTAATTGTAGGTATAAACTCAGATCAATGGCTAACACGTAAAAAAGGGTATCCTTTTATGCCTGCGACTGAACGTCAAGCTATTGTTAAAGCATTGAAATGTGTTGATCACACTGTGATGTTTGACGACAGTGATGGATCAGCTATTCAGGCCATACATAATGCTAGAAAACTGTATCCTAATGCTAAGATTATTTTTAGTAATGGTGGTGACAGAACAATACATAACATACCAGAGCAAGAAGCATTTAAGGATGACGATTCAGTAGAGTTTGAATTTGGTGTAGGCGGTGACTTTAAAATGAATTCATCATCATGGATTCTTCAAGAATGGAAAGCACCTAAGAACAAACGCCAGTGGGGTTACTATCGTGTACTACATGAAGTACCAGGTATGAAAGTAAAAGAACTCACTGTGGATCCAGGTAAGAAACTGTCAATGCAGAGACATCAGTATCGAGCAGAGTTTTGGATTGTCAGTGAAGGCATTGCTAGTTTAAAACGCTTAGGTCAAGAGGGTGTTACTGTATTACAACCACATCATCAGAATACAATATATCCTAAACAATGGCATCAGTTAATCAATCAAACAACTAAACCGTTACGCATAGTTGAAATTCAATACGGTGACAAGTGTGACGAAGAGGATATCGAAAGACAAGATGATTAAACAATTATTAAACGGATTAGAACGTCGTAGTGTTCATATTAGTTTTAAGCAATACGAACAGTTTAAAAAAGAATACACAATGATTGGTCTCAGTGGCGAAGATTTTGCCAACGCATTTTGTAAATATTTTAAAATTGTAGATTATATATTAGCAAGTAAAAAGAATGATCATACACTAGCAGAAGATTATATTGTAAAAACTTATATTAATAAAACAATGCGTAATGTAATAGTATATCAATGATTGTTGTTGAATATAAGATTGAACGTAAAATAAAAACAAACTGTTGTGTTCAGGTATATAATGTGTGGAACACAGAAACAGTTAATTGTAATACTGAGCAAGAAGCAATTGACTATATTAACAACAAGTATAGTCCGTTAGCTGTTAGAATAAAGTAATTAGATAAGTACATTTATATCAACCACCAAGGGAGCAAAAATGAAGATTTTTATCACTGGAGCCGAAGTAAGAAAGGTTGATAATCTTACAACCTACGCTGTTTATTATAATGGTCAATTTATTAGTGAATTTGATGATAAGGCGTCAGCATTGATGTTTGCCCTTGACCAACAACAAATAGATCAAGCACTACAAAGTAAATTAAAATCAGCATGACACANATTCAAACAAAAGCAATATGGTGGGCTAAATGGATATCAACCTGGATGGCAATAGGTTGTGCATTTTGTGCCGCAATGGATTGGTACCCACTTAACGTGTGGTTAGGCTGTCTTGCTGGTGTAGGCTGGACATGGGTAGCTTGGATGTGGAAAGAAAACAGTCTGCTACTAATCAATGTGGCAATGTTCTTTGTCTATGGATTTGGCGTTGTAAGGCACTTGTTCTTTGTCTAAACTACTAAAAACTAGCGGTATTCTTCTATTCTTATTCTTCCTATTTAAAGGTCTTGCCTGGATCGCTCTGATCTACTTTGGCGTTACCTGGCTTTAATTTAATGGATTGGTTTCTCAGATTAGGGTTTGGCATATTACTACTATCTGCTCAAATAGCTGTCCTTATCCTAACTTGGTATTGCTTCTTTTAAAATATCTCTCTCTTTTTGGTAATTTTGGTTGACCAATAATTCGTAATTTGTTATACTTACTTGTAAGTTAATTAATTAGGAGTGATTATAATGTCAACATTTAAAAAAGAAAACTTTAATTTCTCAGGCGGTTACTTAACATATCAAGCAGATCCTAAAAAGCCTGGTGAATTTGTAGCACGTTTCAAGTATAATCGTGGCCCTGTATCAATGGCTAAATTCAGAAACTTTTTAATTAAAAACTTCACAGTTGAAGAATACTTCAAAGCTGAAAAAGCTACTTCACCACTTCAAGCAGTAATGGATAAAGGTTTAACTTGGTAACTTTGGTTGACCATAAAATCCAAAACTGCTATAATAGTATTAAGAAATAAGGAAAACAACCTAACTAAAAGGAGTAGACAATGGACTTAGTAAAAGAAATAGTAATGTTCAGTGATGAAACTGTTACAAAAATTGCACGTGAAGCTAAACTAGCCGCTGATTCAGCTCAAAGTGAAGCACTAGATAAAGGTCTAGAAGATGGCTATTGTGGATTTGGTTGGGTTGAAGTGATGGTATCAAGAACAAACTCAAGAGAGGCTAAAGCACTTGAGAAAATGGGATTTAAGAAAAGCTATCAACGTCGACGCATGGACATGTGGAAGCCAGGTGCTTACAATGGACAGTCAATGACTATACACGAACTTGGTGCTACTGCTTACGCACGAGTATTAACCAAGTATGGCTTTAAGGCATACAGTAACTCAAGGGCAGATTAAAAGTTTTGAGGGATTATTTGGAAGGGTTTTCTATAACTAAGGTACCAGTGACAAATATACCCTCAAATTTAATAGGACATAATGGATACTTGTAAAAAAAGCACAGAAGAAATAATTGACCAAGACGGCACTGTAGGTTATATTATAGTATTGATATCAACTGGAACTATACTAGGACTATATTTGTCCGCAGTATATTTGAGTTTAAAAGGAGTTAATATCTTTTAATGGCTAACGAATACACATTTGAACGTAGGGTAATTTATACTGAATATGAATATGTCAAGGCAGACTCTGAGAAAGAAGCCTGGAAAAAAGTTAATGAAGGTGATATTGAGGACAGTGAAACTGGTGACTTTTATGACTATTATGACGACCCATATTTGATAGAAAAACTTATAAACGATCCGTTAGTAGAGATGGTACAAGAGTATGCTGAGCCTGAGCAGTATGAATTATTTTAAAAAAGGAGGTAACTTATGAAAGGTGTAATTGTTGGAATAGTAATAGGTGCTACCGTTGCAACTGTAGGTTTTGCTCGTAGCTTTGAGATAGCAGAACAGTGGTACGATTCTGCCAAACAGTATATTATTGAATTTGATAAGGAGAGTATAAATGAAACAGTTGTTTGATTTTACGAGAGTAGCAAACCGCGGTGAGTTCTGGACAGTTCAGATAGTTGCTGTGTTATTACAATTTATGTTACTGTCAATGATGCCAAACGCCTCAGGTGCAGTCTGGTTGATTGTTATTGCAATACTGGCAATGGTTATAGTTCAACTAGCTACATTGGTAGCACGTATCAGAGACACGGGACACAATATTCTTTGGATTGTCGCTTGTTTTATTCCTTACTTCGGTCTTCTAATCTGGATCGTGTTTGGATGTTTAGAAAGTAAGAAAGTAAAAAAATAATTTAATTTAAACTAAGGAGAAAATTATCATGACAGATAAAACTTTTNACAGTAGTAGGNACTAGTAACTTAAATGGCACAACTAAAGTTCGTTGGGCAAATGATTTAGTAACTAGATTTAAAATGTTACACAAAGGTGGACACACAGACATTGAACTGTTTGAGTTACCAGAAAGTATGACTAAACAGAAGGCCACTGAGTGGTTAGCTGACAGTGGTAACTTTGTGAAATTAACTGAAGATGCTCAATATTCCGTTAATATGAAGCTTGAAGAATATCTTCTAGTTAACAAATCTTTAGCAATTTCAATTGCAGAGATTGCAAAAAGACCAAAGATTGTTACAGAATGGGAAACTGTTAATCAAGGTCAGGAAAATAAAGAACCAACAGTTTAACATGGTTAAATAAAGATATGTCCAAATTGACAATAGAGCAAGAGGCGGAGATAAAAGTACAAGAAATAATGTATGCCATCGTCTCTTTGCTTAACCAATACGGAATTACTGATATCAGAGCAGGTGCTATAATGAGATTGCTAGGAACACCTGAAGAAGAAGCGTTACTGTTTGATAACAAAAAACTAGTTATTGATGGTGAGTTTCTTGACTTGCGTGATGTCGACGAAATACCTGGAGAACATGATCCAGATAAAGATATTGGAGCGGACACGACTTTACATTAACTAGGAGTTAGAACATGAGCATTGAACAAGCATTATTAGACGCAGTTGAAACATACAAAGTAGAATCAGAAAAATTTAACGGCGGTAATAAATCAGCAGGCACTAGAGCAAGAGCGGCCTTACAAGAAATTAAAAATCAAGCACAAGCACGTCGCTTAGAGATTCAAGCAATTAAAAACGGCGAATAGTAGATGCGTACTGTCCTAATAGGATGCGATCAAGCCTATTACGACACATGGGCAATAACGTTACTCAGGAGCATACAATATTATGCTCCATGGGTAAACTTACACTGCCACGTAGTAAATCCAAAAAACCTCACAGAATTACCCAACGTACGATACACCACAGAGCATCGTGTTTTTTCAAACGACGATAGCTCGATCGCATATCTTCAAGCAGTTAGATTTAAAGTTGCTTACGAAGAATACAGTGATCAACCAATAATGATAGTAGACACAGATTCCATTTGTACAAAAGAGTTCTTTCCAAAAGATTATGATCAAGTAGTTCAAGGACAGACTATATTGCATCACCCTAAAGCTGATCGTTGGCTAGCGGGCTTCTTTGCCACTAACAATCCAGTGTTTTTACGTGATTATTATACTGAACTAACTAGCAAACCAATTGATCTTTGGCAATGGGGTAGAGACCAAGATGTACTTAGAGATTTAAGTTTTAAATACGAATATACTCAAGCGGATAAGTATTGGATGAGCATAGGCAAAAACGGAAACCAAAGTGTGTTCTTAACACTCAAAGGTGATCAAAAAATTAAAGAGAAGTATCTTGCTTATTATAATCAAGTAAAGGATCTAGTATGTTAGAAGAACACCTAGGCGGACACAACGGATTAACTCATCTAGATCACGGCGCATTAGATTGGTTAATCGAAAAGTTTGAGCCAAGGTTCTATCTTGATATAGGTTGTGGTCCTGGTGGTATGGTTGAACTAGCAGAGTCAAAAGGATTACAAGTTCATGGCATAGATGGTGATCATACTATAGAAAGATATAGTCCTGAACGTTTTATAATACATGACTTTACTAAAGGACCTGCTGAACTTGATCAACAGTATGACCTAGGCTGGAGTTGTGAGTTTGTAGAACATGTCTATGAAGAATTTCAACCAAACTATATGGCCGCATTTCAGCAATGCCGACGAGTAGCAATGACCTATGCTCCACCTGGACACACAGGATATCATCATGTTAATCTTAAAGATGAGAAATACTGGATTGACACATTTGAAAAATACGGCTTTGTATATGATTTAGAACTAACTAAACAATTAAGAGAACACTCTACCATGGGTGCCAAAAAGAAACATCAATTTGTTAAAAATAGAGGATTGATTTTCATCAATGAGTGATTTACTAATAGTTGGTATTGAAGGATCAATGCGTACACATCCACTACCTGAATTAGATAACTTCGTAGTAGTACCTTGGGAAGATAAACACACTATCGAACGTGCAGACGTCTTTATACAGGCCAATATTAAAGAATGTAAACTCAAAGGACTATGGGAACAATACCAATATATCATTGATTCAGGTAAGCCTATTATCTGTGTAGAAAGTGCTGTGTTTAGAAAAAATATGGAAACTAATACAATACCTTACCATAGATGGTCATGGTGGACATACTTTAATGACGAAGGTGACTACTGTAATGACAACTCAGACAAAACAAGATGGGAACAGATCTCTGAGGAACAACAGTTAAAGATAGAGCCCTGGCAGAACAATCCAGAAGGTCACATACTTCTTTGCCTACAACGACCTGGAGACTCAAGCTTACATAGAATACTTACTAAGAAAAAACAAGATTACAAACACTGGATATGGAAAACAGTTAGGTATATCAGACGATATACTGATAGAAAAATTGTAATACGTATGCACCCGTTACGGCAAGAACAAACTGAACAGATGTTATTTGCTATTGACTCGGTTTTTGATAATGTTGAAATATCAGGTAATATTCAAGGTGCTAATTTAGAAATGGGAAGTAACGGTGGAGACGGATTTATAAAAGACCTCAAAGGTGCTTACTGTGTAGTAGGATTAAATTCAAATGCGTTAACTGAATCAGTTATGGCTGGTATTCCTACATTTAGTTTATGTTCAGGATCTATGGCATGGCCAGTGAGTAATCATTTTTTAAAAGATATTAATTCTCCAATTATGGAGTTTGATCGAACACAATGGCTGTATAATTTAAGTTATTGTCAATGGAGAGAAGATGAAATCAAACAAGGGTTACCTTGGCAACATTTAATGAAAAAATTACCGGAGTTAATAAGACAACAATGACAACTGTTTTTATAGATATGGATGGAGTAGTAGCAGACTTTGATGGCTACGCTGAGAGAACATTAGGTATTAAAAGTAAACCTGGAATTAGATTTGATCAAGAAGATTGGTATAGATTGCGTGATCATAGTAATAGAATATATAGTATACTTCCGGTACTACCAAATGCTTATTCTCTGGTCAGTGGATTAAAACAATTACGTGACCAGTACGGGTTCGATATGCGTTTCTTAACAGCAGTTCCTAAGGAAAATGATCTAGGATGGGCGTTCTGGGATAAAATGGAATGGGCATGTAAACACTTTCCTGGAATACCTGTATGGTTTGGTCCTTACAGTGTAGACAAACATAATCATTGTAAGCCTGGTGACATACTAATAGATGATAGACCTAGCAATATAGAAGAGTGGCCAGGACATGCTATTCACTATCAAGGAGATCATCAATTAACGTTAAATACAGTTGAAAAAATATTTAAGGATAAAAATTAGTTTGCCAAAAGAAGATTTGATACAAGTAACAGGAGTAATTACAGAAGTATTGCCTAGCACCACATTTAGAGTAAAACTAGACGACATGGATGATAAATTTATAGTTTGTCATCTAAGTGGGAAGATGAGAAAGTTTACTATTAAGGTTATACTAGGTGACAAAGTTGAAGTAGAAGTATCCCCATATGATTTAACCAAAGGTCGAATTACAAGACGCAATAAATAGTAGTATGAGAGAATTAATAGACCTATTAAAAGAAGACAAAGAACAGTTAGTTGCTCCTACACTAAACTACAAAAATACAGACCTTGCTCCAGTAATGAGCAAAGAGACTATTGATTATCACTTTGGTAAACTTGCTAAAGGGTACAGTAAAAGATACAATGCTGGCGAGGGTGATGAAAAGTTTAATCACGATGGGCATACTTTACATGCAATTTACTTTCCACAATTTAAAAAACCTAAAGGTGCAAATAGACCTACAGGGCAGATAAAAGAATTTATAGACCGTAAGTTTGGTTCTTACGAAGACCTTAAGATAAAGATGAAAGATCAAGCCATGAAGATACAAGGTTCGGGCTGGGTATTTGTTAATAACAACGGTGACATAGAAACTATTAAGAACCATGCAATATCAGGAAACTCCGACCGTATAATAATATTAATAGACTGGTGGGAACATGCTTGGGCCCTTGACTATCAATCAGACAAGTCAAAATACTTCGACAACATCTGGAAGATAATGGATTGGGACGTATTAAGCCAAAGGCTTTATTAAGGAGAACGACAATGGATTGGTTAAAGAAAAGATGGAAAGAAAGAACATCACAAAATGGTATAGCATTAATTGCTATAGGCGTTGTTGCTATAGTATTTAAACCATTAGTAGGTATTGCGGCATATGCGGCTATTGCTTACGGTGCATATCAAGTTTGGAAGAAAGGTTAAGAAGTAATTCAAAACTAAAGGCAATTAGGTTGACTAGTTGCCTTTTTTCTTATATACTGTAAGGTATGAATACAGTAAAAACTCGCCTTAAAAATTTGTTTGACGACTATGAGATCTGGGAAACAAACAAAAGTTTCTATAATAACAGATCAGCGATAGACATTAACGATTTTTGGGAGTTGCCCTGTTTTCATAATACAGACATTGACGGTATTAATCAGTGTTCGTCTGACATAATTGTAATCGACAATCTCACCGAAGGTATTAATACGCTCTGGCGTTTTAACCAGTACGATAACACTAAACATTATATCATCGTTAGTGGAGGTACCTGGGACAAACAAAAGAACGACATTGGTATCAACAGTTATGATATATTATATTTTCCATTGTGGATCATTGAATTAGCTGATAATTACCTTAGCCCTCATAGATTCAGCTTCTACCTTGACAAGAACTATGATTTTCAATATCCCAAACCATATAAGTTTGTAAGCACTGTTGGTAATCAAAGACCAGAAAGAGATCTGTTTATTAAAAAGATATGTGATAACATAAGCTATGATGATTTTTTATTAAAATATTCAGGAGAGGATTTAGGTCGACCAAGCAACAAGTATGATATTATTAATATCAATAAAGGCGAGTTCGATGCTTTTGAACTACTCAGTGACAAATATTACCATACAGTAAGTCAAACATTACCCATTGATATGTACAATCAATGCTATCTTAACTTGTGTGTTGAAACAAGCACAGCGAACAAAGATTCTTTTTTTATCACAGAAAAAACTGTAAAGTGTTTAATTAGCGGAATGCCATTTGTAGCAGTTAGTACTCCGTACTTTCTCCAAGGGTTACATAGATTAGGATTTCGTACATACGGAGAACTGTGGGATGAAAGTTATGACTTAGAAGAGGACTATGAACAACGCTGTGATAAGATTTCTAAGTTAGTCAACAACCTAGGAACTAAAGATTGGCCCGCAATTAAACGAGAATTACAAGAGATTGCTAATCATAATATTAGAAATTTTACTAAGATGAATACCATTATGGATGAATTTTTTAATGATCTTACCGCACTTGCTAATAAGTACAATAGCAAACAAGGAACTAAACTATGATAACAGTAAGTGAATCAGCAATAGAAAAACTAAAAGAAATACTTAAAGAAGAGGACAATCCAGACATTAAAGTTAGAATGTTTGTGTCGGGCGGAGGCTGTTCAGGTATGCAGTATGGGTTTACATTAGAAGATCAACCTGCAAACGAAGATGACTTTGATTTAGAAGTTGCACCTGGAGTACACATGTTAGTAGACGCAATGAGTGGACAGTATGTACAAGGTGCTGAAGTTGATTGGCAAGAATCTGTACAAGGTGCACAATTTGCTATTAAAAATCCAAACGCAGAAACAACATGCGGATGTGGATCTAGTTTTAGTCCAAGTTAAACAGTAGTTAAGATTTACGTAAACCCGCCCTGTGCGGGTTTTCTTTTGCGATAAATAGTTGTATGACAGCATCTACCGGTAAACCAATATGGGAGACTCCAGCAGGAGATCTCGGCACTATTCAAGAAAGTGAGTTCTATCAACTCACACTGTCTGCCATTGACGATTCAACAGGTCTCTCAGACACTTTATATTATACTATGATTGCTGGCGAGTTGCCAGAAGGCATTCAGTGTACCCGAACTGGAATAATAGAAGGAGTACCTAAGGCAGTAGCTAGTGTCCAAGGAGTACCTTTAGAAGTAGGGGAAAATGTAACATCAAAATTTACTGTTAGAGTGTATACTGAAAATGAAGATGAAACAGTAAATCGTGTAGCAGATAGAACATTCTCGTTAACAGTATCAGGCCAAGATATTCCTGAGTGGACAACTCCAGCAGGTGTCTTAGGTAATTTTATCGACGGTAACGAAGTTAACTTACAACTTGAATACAAAGATCCAGATCCTAGACAAACCGTAACTACTAATTTATTAAGTGGAACACTGCCACCAGGAATTACACTCAGTGATACAGGATTACTATCTGGGGTATTAACTCCTGTAGTTAGACTACCAGGAGACGCTGTACCAGGATACGATGTTACTCCGTGGGACAAGTACACTTGGGATTATGCAACACGAAGCTCAAGTCAAAATTATCAATTTACTGTAGAAGTAACAGACGGTAGAGATTCAAACGTTAGAACATGGTTAATGTATGTTTATTCTAGAGATGATCTTACAGCAGATAGCGGAATAATTACAGCAGACAATGGAATACTTACAGCAGACTTAGAAAATCAAAGAACACCATATCTAACAACACCATCAGCAGATTTAGGAAAAGTGAGACATGATAATTTCTTTGCATACAAATTTGATGCTGTTGACACTGATGGAGACAGTTTAGAATTTTCTATTACTGAATCAGTAGACTCATCTTATGAATTACCACCAGGATTACAAATTGATACAACTACAGGATGGCTCTATGGGTACATACCAGATCAAGGACTAACAGAGACAAAATACACATTTGGAGTACAAGTATTTAAAAGTGCTTACCCTAGTATAATATCTCCCATAATATATTTTACAATTACAATTGTTGGGAACATTGACAGCAATGTTACTTGGGTTACTCCAGAAACTGTGGGCACTCTGAAAAACGGAGAAATATCTAAGTTATCAGTTGAAGCAGTAATGGCTAGCGGAGCACCAGTTGAATATCGTTTGAAAACAGGAAGTAATAGTTCTTTACCACAAGGATTAATATTACAAACTAGTGGAAACATTATTGGTCAAGCAAGTTTCCAAGGTTTCATGCTCGACGGTGGCACAACAACATTTGATGAAGAAATTGGAACCAGACTAGTTGTTGCTCCTACTGTGTTTGATAGAACATTTACATTTACTGTAGAAGCATTTAATGCTAATAAACAAATATCAACATTCAAAACATTTAAAATTATAATAGATCAAAAGTATAAGAGACCACACGAAACAGTTTATATCAAAGCATTAACCGAAAGGCAAGATAGAGACACTCTGTCAGAAATGTTAGATAATCAAGATATATTTGATCCTGATTGGATATATAGATCTGATGATCCAAACTTTGGTAAATCAACATCAGTAAAATATCAACATGCGTTTGGATTATATTCTTCAAGTTTAGATGACTATGTCACAGCTATGCAATTAAATCACTATAGAAGAGATCTCACATTAGGTGAGATTAAAACTGCACAAGCATTAGATGTAGACGGTAATGTAATTTACGAAGTTGTTTACAGTGAAATTAGTAATATTCTAACAAACAGCGAAGGCGAGTCTGTTAGCTTGGCTGTAACTTTAGATAATCCAGCAGTTATTAACGGAACAACATATACAACAGTTTATCCTGCTAGTCTACTTAATATGCAAACTAGATTAATTAATCAAACAGGACAGTTTGGAGAAGTTTTGCCAGACTGGATGAAATCAAAGCAAGAAGACGGCACTGTATTAGGATTTACACCGGCTTGGGTTATTGCTTATGCTAAACCAGGCAGGGCAAAACAGATAGCATATAATATTAAAGAAAAATTCACTGGCAAATTAAATACCATTGACTTTACTATAGATAGATACACTATTGATCGTAGATCAAGTCAACATTGGGACTATACCAGTGAGGAATGGCTAACTGGAGCAGAAACATCATTTGATGAAAGTGGAACTGAAACATTATTTGACGGTGGCTCAACTCGCTTTATAAGTAAAGCTGACACCTACGTAAGTGATGACAGGTTTGATAAATATGTATTATACCCAAAGCATAACATTATTGGAAACGAGGATTATATAACAAATGGCTAGTAACATAAACCCAAATAACATTGACACTACATACCCTGTAGCAGGTCAAGACAACGACTCACAAGGCTTTCGTGATAACTTTACGAATATAAAGAATAATTTTTCAGAAGCTGAAAGTGAAATAGACGATCTACAGGCAAAAGTCATAGTTAAGTCAGCACTTACTGGAACAACAGTAGACAATAACTTTAGTGACACTGTTCTTAAAGCGGCTAAGATAGAAGATTTTAGTGAAACTGTAGTAGCGATCGCTACTGGTACAAGTACACTAACACTTAATCATAATAACTCGCATTACTACACTAACACTACATCCGGTTCAGTTACTGTAGCATTTACAAACTTTCCACCAAGTAATGCTAAAGGAAGAATACAATTAGCTCTTACTGTTAGTAATGTTGCACACACACTAACACTACCGAGTGCTGTTGGTAAAGGTACAACAGGTATTCAAGGATATGCTTCAAACGTAATTACATTTGGTGCGACAGGCACTTATATATTTGAATTTACAACATCAGACAGTGGAGCTACTATTCACATAGAAGAGCTGTCAAGACCAAGAAACTCATATGATAATCCAATTTTCTTAGCATCAAGTGAAGATGTAGCAGATGCGGCGGCTATTAGTTTAACTACAGCGGCTTCATACTTTACTACAGCGGCGGCAGAAACAGCCACATTGGCCGCAGGTACAAACGGTCAAGTTAAAACATTAATGATGGCAGGTGACAGTGGTGACATGGTTGTCACAGTTACTAACGCAGGATGGAAAGCATCAGGTACTGGCACAATTACTTTTGGCGACATTGGTGATGCTTGTACACTACAGTATATTAATTCAAAATGGTATGCAGTCGGAGTTAATGGCGTAGCATTCGCATAATACCAAAACAGTTTGACAAAGAGCTCCTAGTTGTTATATAATTACGTATAACTTAGGAGTTTTTTAATGAGCGAAAACATTGATTTAAACAAGTACCAAGAATTCGTTGAAGCAGTAACCAGTGACGAAAGTAACAGTAACAAAGCACTCTGCGATAGAGTATCTCAACTAGCTGAAGAATCAGATGTTAACTTATCATTGTTAATGACTGCGGCAATTGGATTGGCCGCTGAAACAGGTGAGTTTGCTGAGTTACCGAAGAAGATATTGTTCCAAGGTAAAGAATTAAATGAGGATAGTATTTTTCATATGAAACGTGAGCTAGGAGACGTCATGTGGTATTGGATTAATGCCTGTAGAGCATTGAATATTAATCCTAATGATGTTATACTAGAAAATATTAATAAACTTAAATCACGTTACCCGGGCGGAGAGTTTGACGCATTTTACAGTGAAAACAGGAAAGACGGAGACTTATGATAGAACATCCATTGATTGGACAACTTAAAGACCTTAGCTTAGAACAACTGCAAGTTAAACTGCAAGAGATAAACAAAAGACTAAGTTTCAGTTACAAGACTGGCAATCAAGCACTAATACACCAATTGCAAATGGTCCAATCAAGTTATCAGGAAGAGTATAATCGTAAAATGAAAGACTTGATACCAAAAGATGATGATGACACACACAATGACAAGATTGATATATCATGAATGTTCGTTTAGCTAAAGATTACAGTTTACTTGCATCAGTATACTGGAAGGATGATATAATAACTAATTATTATTCAATAAGTTTAGGTATGATTACTAATACTGAACATAACAGCGAACAAAATATAGCATTTAGTCGTATTGGTAGTTTTATTGGAGACTTTATTCAGAGTGGTGTGTTTATTAACAAAGATGAAAAAGAACAGATACACCAACTTCAACTTGCAGGAATCAAAACAATGGCACTGCCTGAGTCTCCATTTGATCAATCTATAGCAATTGCGTTATTCTGTAAGTTAAATGCAATTTGTGAGGACAAATTACTAATTACTGATATTTCTGTTACTAGTTCTCTTAGCGATAATGTTAAGTATCTATTTGATGCCGAAGATGCATTTGGTCCTTTCGCTGAAGAAGGATGGTGGAATGATGAAAGCCCAAATTGGTTCGAACAGCCAATTGATCAACCTGATGATAAAGAAGTTAAATTTCAACACAAGTTAACTTGGGAAGACATTAACCTTGGATGGGAAGAACCAGTTGCAGATAATAACAATGTTGTTGTGGGAGACTTTACTAAAACAGATGATTGAAGATCAATACAGTAGAATAGTATTAGAAGAAGATGATCTCATTGATATAGCAATGACTGATCCTCAACTGATACCTAAGACAGCACTAGTAAAAGATGTTGATTTAAGTCAAGTTCAAGACTTGGTAGACCAAATTTATGACTTTCAACAGTATAACAAATTAGATATCACAGTAGAACAGTTTGATGCACAAAATCAAGTAAATTGGTATATGCCCAATGAATACAAAGACATGGACATAGCTAAATGGGTTATTGGACAATGTAAAACACAACCAGAGTTACAACGTGTAGGTGAGGAATTATTACTATTTCAAGAACGTGATCTATTTGATTTATTAAAATATTTAAAATATCTAGTTGACACTATGCGTGATAATCAAGTAATATGGGGTGTAGGTAGAGGCAGTTCAGTAGCAAGTTACGTATTATATCTAATTGGTATTCATAAGATAGATTCCATGTACTATGATTTACCCATCAATGAGTTCCTTAGATAAGTATATACATAATGAATATGGAGAAATATTAAATGTCTAAAACATACAGGACAGCAAACGGTGGCAAAGTTGATTTAGGATCTTTGATATTATCGCAAGAAAACACAAGATCTGTAGGAAATATGGGAGTTAATGCCCGAGGGGATAAGATTAATAGTCGTAATGAAGTTATTGAATCACGAAATGAAATTGTGCAACATCATTACAACAAGGCTCATTCACCAGTGGTTGAAGAAGCACCAATACCAACTAGTGCTAAACATGCAGAAGAATTAGCAGGTAAAGTATCAAAAGTTAAAAAAACAACGGCTACAAAGAAACCTAAACCTAAAGCTAAAGCTAAAGAAGTTAAAGAAGAAATACTTCCAGTTGCATCTGAAGAGAAAGTAGCTGAAACTACAGAACCAATAATTAAGCAAGAAGAAGTTATGTCTATTCCTAAAAGTTCTGTACCACAAGGTGGATTAGCGGCGGCTATTGCTAAAGCAAAACAAATTAAAGAAGAAGAAAATAAAACACCAAGACAACAAGAACAAGAGAAAAAAGGGGTTACAAAACTATAATGGCTTACGGTGACGCACATCAAATTAAAAGTATTAGACCACTACACGATCAAGTAATTGTTAGTGAAATGAGTTTTAAAGAACGTATTACTACATCTGGTATTATTGTATTAGGCGATGACGGCAAAAGTGAAGGTATTCGACCTAGATGGGGAAAAGTATATGCTGTAGGACCTAAGCAAAAAGATTACAAAGTTGGACAATGGATTATGGTCGCACATGGTCGATGGACTAGAGGTGCTACTGTTGAAGTTGATGGAAAAGAAATTTCAATACGTAAAGTAGATCTTGAAGAAATACTATTAGTCAGTGATGAACAGCCAGACGACTCAACAATGTCAACAGTTGAAATACCTGAAAGAGCTCCCCAATAATTAACAGATTTATTTTTGATGTAGACGGAACCTTAACTCCTAGTAGGTGTGAGATGGATCCTCGATTTAGAAAATGGTTTGTTGAATTCCAAAAACAAAACGCAGTATATCTAGTCACAGGCAGTGATAAAGTTAAAACAATAGAACAAGTAGGTTTTGATGTTTACAATCACAGCCAACGAGTATACAACTGTTCAGGCAGTGATACTTGGGAACAAGACGTAAACATATTTACTAATGAATGGAAGTTACCTATTGATGAGTGGGTGTCCCTCAAACAACATCTTGATCGCAGTCCATTTCCGTTACGCACAGGCATACACTTTGAAGACCGTCCAGGTATGTGTAACTTTTCAGTAGTAGGAAGAGGTGCTACCAAAAAAGAACGTAGACAGTATGTTGAATATGATCAAGAGAATCAAGAACGTGCTACCATAGCCGCAAAGTTTATAAAAGAGTTCCCCCATCT
>JGI20155J14468_10001742_pt1 | contig 16658 bp, 4 predicted proteins | sample COG_05_FD_14468 | JGI IMG/M metagenome (IMG submission 14468) | reverse complement strand
GACGAACGTTTAGGAGGCTCTTCTTCTTTTTTTTGAAGTCCCCACCCCAAGTGGACGTCGCCGAGTCTTCCCGTGGGACCTTTGAGAAGGACGGAATTGGTAACCACGGCGACCGAGGAGAACGCCATCATCGCGCCTGAAAAACTCGGGTTGAGACTGATGCCGTATTCCGGAAGAAAAGCGCCGGCGGCGAGAGGAATACCGACGGCGTTATACGCTAACGCCCATCCTAAATTTTGCCGTATTTTTGCTAAAGCGGCGCGACCGAGTTCCACGGCGTCCGCCGAGGCGGCGATTTCGTTCTTCTCTGAAACTAAAACGACGCCGGAGGCAGCCGCGGCGGCTTCGAGACCGCCGGAGGCAGCAATACCGACGTCCGCGGTGACTAATCCTGGGGCGTCGTTGATGCCGTCGCCAATCATGGCCACCGTTTTCCCGGAGCTTTTTAATTTCTCGATGATGGCTGCTTTATCGCTCGGCGAGAGATTGCCGCGAGCGGACGCGAAGAGGGGAGTAGCGCTCAGTTCTCGAACCGCCGCATCGACGGCTGCTTGGCGATCGCCCGATAAAACGTGCACTTCGCAGTTCAACTCATTTTTGAATCTTTGAATCGTTTCGATGGCATCCGGTCGCATTTCGTCTTTCAATTGGAAGAGCGCGAGTATACCTTTTGATGTAGTACCCACGGCGGCAAACGAAGCGCCACTGCTACTTTCCGTTTCTTCTTCTGTTTCTTTTGACACAAGGTTTAATTCGGATCGAACCCAGCTCGGCGTGCCTACGAAACATCTCTCGTCGTCAAGCAGAGCAGAAACGCCAAAGCCAGGGGATGTTTTCTCCTCCGAACGCTTCTTAAACGAAGAAGAGGAAGATGCGTCGAGTTTGCCGATTTCATCGCCGCAAAACGCAGCGATGGCCTTCGCGAGCGGATGAGAACTTTCGGACTCAACCGCCATTGCGATGCGCAAAGCGTTTAATCTTCTCTCTTCCTCGTTACTTCCATCTTCTTCATTAGTAAATACTTTCATTTCAGTTACTTTTGGTTTCCCAACGGTCAGCGTCCCAGTCTTATCGAACACGACGCAATCCACTTTTGCCATTTGCTCCAAGACGTCGCCCCCTCGCAATAAAATACCTCTCCTGGCTGCTAAACTCGTTGCCACTAACACCGCCGTCGGTGTTGCTAAGCCTAAAGCGCACGGGCACGCGACGACTAAAACGTTCGTTGCCAATTTTGTCGGCGCGAGCCACCAGGGAATACCCGCGGCGTTCGAACCGACCGCCTCCATCAACGCTCCGGGGAAAAACGTCTCGCCAAATCCAGCCCAAAAGAAAAAAGTCGCCAACGAAATCCCCATGACGGAATACACAAACGGTCCGGCGATGGCGTCGGCGATGCGTTGCGTTGGCGCTGGCCTGCTTTGCGCATCTTCGACAGTCTTTTGAATTCCAGCAACGATAGATTCATCGCCGTTTTTCAAGGACATGATCGAAAGTGGGCCTTCGTGAACGACGCATCCAGCGCTCACTTTCGATTTCCTAAATTTGGGGACGAAAATCGGTTCTCCCGTCAAAGAAGCTTCGTCGACCGATGCGGCACCAGAAACGACCACGCCGTCGCATGGAATAGTTTCGCCTGGGAACACTCGGACGACATCGCCGGGTGTGATTGATTCTCGATCGACGAAAGCATACATAACATCATCGGTTTCGATATCGTTTACTTTGCCCTCATCTTTTTCATCACTTAATACTGCGTTTAAATCCAACTTCTTGGAATCGTTTTGCGTGATTTCCATTCTCGCCTCGGCCGGCAGCAAGTTCGATAAGCTCGCTAAATCGCTCCCGGCTCTCGCTCTCGCGCTTGATTCGAGCGCCCTTCCTAATAAAATAAACGCCAACAACAAAACCGGCTCTTCAAAAAAATCATTCGTTCGCATGCCGTATTCGTTCAGCACCGGATGCAAAGCGTTTGCTCCGCTCAACGTAAACGCGGCTAAAGCGCCCACACCGACTAATGAATTCATCGTCGGACTTCCATTCTTAAACGCGACAAATCCGTCCGACAATATCTGCCTCCCCGGACCGAGCAAAGCAGCGCTCGCAATCGCCGCTCCAATCCACGGGTTCGCCAAACTCGTCACCGCATCTCCGTGCGCGTATTCGTGCAATCCCAACTGGTGGAGATGGTGCGAAACGTGCGTTCCTAAACACGCAATCGTTAACCCCCACGCCAAGTATAAGTCTTTCGTCGTCCGTTCCTTTTCCTCGAGNCGCTTTTGTTGACTCTCGAGCGCCATCTGCACTCCGGCCTTGCCTTTCTCGCGAACGCGCATCGTAAACCCTTTCTTTGCAATCAAATCAATCGCTAACTTTTCTCTTTCTGCTGCTACTTCTTTTTCTTCTGTTCCATCTTCTGCATACGTAATCGCTGCTGTATTCGTGACTAGATTCACCGCGCAGCTCTTGACGAAATCTTGCGAGTTCAACGTCTTCGCAACGTTCGCCGAACATCCGCCGCACCGCATACCTTCGATCGAATACAGTTTGGTTTTCGTCGCGGCCGCCGATGACGACGCTTCCATTTTGCCAACTTCTTCGGCAGTGGAGGTCGTGGCAGGAGGCGTGGAAGTGCTCAACGCCGCCAAGCGCGTCGTCGTCGTCGCGCTCGTCGTCCCTCTTTGCAGAGCGAAGTTGCGCTTTTGCACCATCTCTCCCCGCGAAAAGCAGACTGCTTCGACTGCTCGAGAATACCCTCGGGTCATCATCGCCTTCGTCCTCGCGCTCGATCGCGCGAACGATGCAAAAACAGGAGTCGTCGTAATCGTCGTCGTCGTCCTCTTCCTCGCGAGGAGGAGGAGAAACGGGGAAGCGAAAGAAGAATTATCATCTCCAATTGCGGATGAAAGAAGACGTCTCCCGAGCGCGGCGCTCGGGAGACGTCGTCGTCGCAAGAACGTAGTAGTCGTCATTGGGGCGTTTCTTCCGTTGAAATGAATGACGACGCGACCACCAAGAGTGGAGTAACCTGATGTGCTTTTGAGCATGTCGTCCTTCGAAAGAGAGTGGTCTTTTTGTGCGCAAAAATATGACGACGATACGAGGGAGAGAAAGAGAGAAATCTTTTCTCAAAGGGACTCTTCCCGCGCGAAGCAGAAGGCGGAGAATACGCGCGACACGCGCGACGAATGTAGGTGGTATTTCAACGGGCAAACTGTGTGTACTCTAAAAAACAAATAATAAATTAAAAACCGCTAGTTACTTTTGCACGAGCGCGTGGGAATGGTCGTTATTATGGATCCTCCCTATATATTAGTATTCGTGCGTAGTAGGCGTTATTGCTCCTCTTGTCTTCTCTCGACGAATCCGACGACTTGGTCGGCTACCATCCACGTGATCGCCTGACCAGGCGGAATGCGCATTAACCTCGGCAACAAACCCTTCCACATGGCAAAGATACCCTCTTCTCTGAAAATAACCACCCCGGCGTGTAAGAAACCTTTATACTTGGCCTCGGTGCCGGGCGGCGCTTTCGCTTGCGCCATCAAACGCGTCTTCATGACGTCAAACGGCCCAGTGGCTATGGGGCCAAAGGTTGCGGCTAATCCACCGCTAACTAGGGATTGCGCGGGATGCAATACCATCCCGTCCCCATCGTGCTTTCCCCACAAAGTTTTATCCACCTGCGCTTTCGCCGTGAACAAACACATCTGATTGGTCCCGTTTCTCGCGATGGTCGGACCGACGCCTGACCACAAACCTTTCACACCTTCCTCCGCAATAATCGTTTTCGCGCAATGAAACGTGCCTTTATACTTTAACTTTGATGCATCTAATCCTTTTTGTTGCTGCAATCGAATTTTAACCACTTCAAACGGAGTCACGATCATCACCGCTTCGCACACGCCGGCGCCGAAACCGGCCAACATCCTGCGTTGCGTGCTCAAGTACCCATTTTCGTCTCTCAAACCGGCTTGAAACGTCGCGTTCGTGCCCATTCGCAGCATATACTTAAAGCATAAGTGCGTCGCAAATGGGGTTAATCCTTTCCACAGCGCCTTCGTGCCTTCGTTCGCTTGTATTTGCTTGAAACAGTCCGCGATGCCTTTGTATTGTCCAGTCTTATCGAGTTGTAAACGCGTTTTTACCACGTCCACGGGTTGAAGACAGCACGCCTGTTTTAAGATAACACACACATTATTAATGAAGGAAAGAAAGAAACGCAGGTGAGTCGTGAATAAAGATACGCCTAAGGCGAGATACATAGACAGAGAGCAAAAGGAGTTCACGCGTCGCCTCTTCTTTTCCATTTTTGAAATCGTATCGTCGTTTACAAAAAGCAACTCTTCTCCCGAAGACCACGACGAGAGGACAACTAAACCTACCTCGATGATACCCCCGAACGACCCGGAAACAGCTTTTATGGCCGGACTGACGCCTATTGTTTTCCCAGCCGCTGCTACCGCCGCCGCACCCGTCGTCGTCGTCGCCCCGGAATTTTCCTTCGCCGATGGGATAAATAAATCAAAAGAAGAAGAAGAAGAAGAATACGACGTCGACGCCGGGAACGAGGAGGACCCGACGCAGGCCGAAGACGCGAGCTCGCGGAGAGAGTGATGAGACATCTCTTTTCTTCGTCTCCCTCTTTCTGTGATGATGATGAATACTACTACTGCGCGTGCCGTGAGATATATCTCTAGAGAGAGTAGGGGAAAAACAGAAAGAGAGAGCCCTCTGCTGCACCGCGAAATGATACGCCACGTGATAAAAGAGGCTGTGCTCTGCTGGCGTGGGCCAAATCAAAGTCGTCCAAAATCCGAGTAAAATCAAACGCACAGCAGCCGAAGAAGAGAGCTTTTGTCGTCCGTCAGAAAAGAGCGTGTTCACTTTCGGATTTTTTCGCCACAAAATTTCAAACTCTTCTTCGCTCTCTCTTGCACGCAACACAACGCGCGCAATTCATATTAAATAGATACATAAGAGGGAGAGATGGGACCACCAGGAGGACACCAAAAACCATCGAAACGCGGGGGCGATGGAGGAGGAGGCAGCGGGGGTGATCATCGTCTTCATCATCAGCATCGCGGGGAGGAAGATGATGGTTCGTCGTCGGTGCGAAATCTCGTTCGTACCATTCGCGAGGAGTTGTTGGTGTTGCACCGAGAACAACAACAACAACAACAAAAAGGAGGAGCTAACGCGAGCGATGAGAACAACAGCGAGAGAAGAACAAAGAGCGCGCTCGAAAAGCTCGCGGAGACGCACTTTCGCGGAGGTGTTTTTGGTGGTACGTCGTCGTCGTCTTTCTTTTTATGTTCTTCGATGCATTGTTTCTCTCTCTCTCTCTTTCTCTCTTGTTTTCAAAAATACTCACTTTCGCCGCATCGAAAACCTCTCTCTTTCTCTTTAGGCCCNGAAACGTCCTCCGCGTCAGCGATGACCTCTTCATCTTCTCGCGTTCACGACGAGTCGTTAACAGTGGAAGTACTCCGAGTGTTGCGAGATGCGATACAAAAACGGCCAAACTTGTTCAAACGCGGAGACACGTTTTCGTCGTCGGCGGCGGCGACGGTGTTTTTGCGCGTGTTTCCTTTGACGTGCGCAGTATCGTCTTCTTTGGAAACGAAAAGAGTAGCGTTGGAGTTGGCGTCCAAATTGATGCAATTCATTGCCGTGGACGATAGGGAAGGGTGGATTGCTTTATGCTTAGGGGCGTCGAGGGCGGTAGAAGATGCGAGAGAGGGGTTAATTTTACAGCGAGAAAGATTGACGGCGACGGAGGCGAGTTCTTCATATTATAATAACAACAACAATACGAACGTGGCGGAGTACGTCGCTTCGTCTTTTGCGGCTATAGTGGAACATTTTGAGATGAAGATTATAGATGCTGATTTTGAAGGAAAGGAAAATAGCAGTGATGTCACCGTTAAGAAGAAGAAGAGTGCGGAAGCGCTGCGCAATGAAGAGTTTCTCTCTGGTTTGAAACGCTCGGCGTGTATATCTTTGGACCTTTCGAAAGGCGTCTCTGCGATGCATCTCTTTGTCAACGCAGCTTTGCAAGTCGTTTCCTATACATTCAAGGTATCGCCGCAAATTGCGAGCACGATGATCACGCCACAAACTATCGATGCGATTGTAGATTTGAGCGCATATGCCGGTTCATATGAAGTTCGTTCGAACGCGTTGAAGTGCGCAAAGTCGATTTCCGTAGAATTTTACGAAAATATCGGTCGCGAAGATTTTGCAATTGCAGTTACGCTGAATGTTTTACACTATTTTGATCCCAATGATGAGCATACTAGTAATCTCGACGTTGTGCGAATGTGTCTTCAAACTTTGCAGCAGCAGCAGAGTAGTAATACTAGTAGCGTAGTAGATCAGAAACCGTCCTCGCACACAATCGTCGACAACGTCGCGAGGCTCGTGGAAGCGCTCACAAAGTGCATCACCGTCTGCCAATCTCGAGAGGTGAGAGAAATTTTACTCGAGGCTCTTTTACTCGTCGCCACTTGCGCTGATAAAGAAGAAAAACGAGTGAGCTCGCTCAGACGAAGGAGAAGCGAAAACAAAAAACGAAGGAATCATCAACAACAACAAGTCTCGTCTTCAGCGTCGGATACAATCGGTGTGTTATGCTCGAGAGCGTGTGCGTCCATTATGCATTGCGCGGTCACTAGAGATGGTTCGATGCCTTTCTCTGGAATACTTGCAATTGCCATGCGAGCGCCACATCAATCAGGAAAAATAGGAAGAAACAACAATGTCGGCAGAAAACAAAGTGGGAAGGAATTTAGCGACGAAGATACCGATTTTGAAGACCAAGCATTTTTTAGAGAAGAAGCAGCAGGGAATATCGCAAATTTGGATGTTATAGACGAAGAAAAGCAGCGTCAAATAGCAGCTGCGAAATGGACTGAGTCATGCGTGATATCAATGCTAGAACAGCTCGGCTTACCGCGAAAGAACACAGATCCAGATTCTCCCGGAGTGTGGATTCCAGACGCACGCGTCCAGGCAGAAACGACAAGTTTCAATAGCGGTGCGAACGATATAAAAACGCTCGAAAGGATTGGTGCCATTGTAACCCTTGCTAAATCAGCTGCAATGTCTGATTCAGCCGATGAAGCGAGAGCGTGTTCTGAGAAATTCATCTCGACGTGGTTGCAATGGTTCGGAAAAAATAAGAATCCAAGAGATAAAAGTTCGAGCGCAGCAGTTGCGAGTAATAGAGATAGCGTCGACATCGAAACTGTAGCTCTCGCGAGAGAAAAATTCTGCGCATTCACGATGCTTTGCGATGCTGCAACAGCTTTACTTCTCGCTGCGACGACAAAGAAGCGACGAAACGATGACGAAGATAAGTCCAATCAAAACATGGATGTGAGCACCACCCGAGGATCGCTGATAAATGATGACGATTTCTCGCTGCTCAATGTGCATGATATTACTCCAGACGTCGTGTTATGGCCGTACACAAGGTACGTGAAAGATCCGCACGTCAGCTGGGTTCTGCTGAACGCGAGCAAGTTCACGGACAATAGCAAAGAACGACGCCACGCTAGGGCACTTCTTGATAGTACGACAAAGTCTAAGATTGCATCCGTAGCGCTAGCGATCACTTTCATCGCGACGACTGAAAAGTCGAGTGGAACAATAGTTTCTGCTGAACTTGCAAAGCGCGTGTTGCAGCGCGCCGTTGTAGACGAAGACGAACGAGTGAAGTCAACGGTTGTCATGGCTTTACCGTTCGCCAAATTTTTTGCAGAGAGATTTTCACCCTCGAGTCAAGCTTTAGGGGAATTGACGAAGAAAGCGATTGATATGACTCGCGAAGAAGCGAATAAAGGTGTATCTGACGCTGCAGAACGGTATGAAATTCTAGCAGCAAAAGCTATCGCGGCGATGGCGATTGGTGTTAATTACGACCTCGGATCTCTCGCAGTTGCCCTATCTCTGAGCGACACTTTGATAGAGAAAAGTAACGAAAACAACAATAGTAACTCCAGAACGGCTTATAAAAGCTACGAAGTTGATCTCGAGCGTTTGCGTAATTCCTTGACGTCTAAAGCTATCTCAGCCGTTCGACTTGCTTCGGAAAAAAAGTATGAAGACTTGGAATGCATTTGCGAGTCCATTCATTCGGTTGTGAATATCAACCTAGTGAGCGCTTCAGAAACTCGGCGCAAGATTCTGAACGCCTTGTTTGCGAGAGTATCGCAGCAAGATAGGGGATCGACAGAGTCGCGAGAAAATCACTACTTTCAGAACAATGTCTTCCGTATCGCATCTTCCGATATGGTTTACCATCAGCCATCCAAATCCAAGACGCCATCGAGGGGTCGAACGTCGCGTGCAAAAGCAATGAGTGAACTCGAAGTACAAAAAATGCCTTTCTTGCGAGATGAGCTCGAAAAATTATGCATCGAAGAATACTCTGAAATTTTTTCAAATTTTCTCGTCTGCGACGACTGTCCTGAAATTAATGAGGCAGAAGATGGCACAGAAGAGGCGAAGAAGCAACGCATGGCTGCTTGGAGGAACAATAATGTCGATAAGAAGTGGGAAGCGGATGCAATCAAAGTTGCGGTTTCCTCCTTACGAAGAGTTTTAGAGACCTCGTTAACGTGCGGTCCAGATTTTCTCGATCGAAGACGTCGAAAAGAAAAGGAAACTTTTGCTCTATTTGGGACCAATAAATTGATTGGATACGCGTGGCGATTAGCACATCACGAGAGCCCAAGCGTAAGAAAAGCTGTCCTTGATGCAACGCGTATATTTTCTCGGCGTGAAATTCTCCTCGAAGATGCTCTCGTAAACGGGGAGATCGATCTTTCGACGTTTTCCTTTCGAGCGATGAAAATGATGGCGGAAAATCTGAACAGCTTGAATTTGCGCAGGCAATCGAGTTTGAATGTAGCTTTACTTTGGGGCGGTGCGCCGTCAGCCATGAATCAAAATCCAATCCACAAAATCGAGATTGAGGCGTCTTTAAAATTGCTCCGACATCTGAAAATCGTCGTGGACGAAGCGCCGACGGACACTGCACGAGAGCTTTCTTTGCGTGTTTTTTCGACCGCTGCTATGACCGTTCCAGCAAGACGGGACGCGTTGACGATTGAAGCTATGTTCTGCGTAAAACATATCGTTCCAAACTCTGGGGAAAGTTTACTCACGGCATCGACTGCTGCTCTTCTTTTGCACACTCTGGCAAAGAAACGTGATATTCGACCAAAGGAGCTTTTGTTAGGAGACGCTCAAATTGCAGAAGGTATCGGATGTATTATCCCTAATAATAAAGAAATGTTGCGTACTCTTTGTGAGGCAGTCGTAGAGTGCTCAGAACGAGAGTTACTCGATGCTCTTTTACCTGCGGCGTTCCCGACACTAGTACGTAAAAGGGATATCAAGACGTTGGGGGCGTACGCGAAAGAGCTTCGAGGAGAGAAATCTGTCAAGTCTATAGTGACTGAATTCGCATACGTCGTCATTGCTGATTTTCTTTCAGCTCGAGATAATGAAGCACTAAAGAAGAATGCAATCGAGTTTCTCGAAGAGCAGACAGGTTTAGAAATAGAAACTCTGATTGCGGATAATGCGTTGTATCTCATTAGGTGTTTGATCAAATCCGCGGGCGCTAATGAGAAAGTACCAGAACCGGTGGTTTGCGCGAAAGAGTTGAAAACTATGCTCCACGATATTGGCCGTTTGGCACTAGGTGATGAGCAATTCACCACCTTACCAGATTTCTTGCGAGCTCACTTCACCGCTGTGGAAATGCTCATGTACGAACCAGATGAGAAGAGAAACGAAGTGATCCATCGCAGATTTCTGAAATCGCTCGCGATCATGGTCATTTTAATCCAAGATCATTTGCCTCAATTTGCACCAAAAGTCATGGCGCACTTTTCAGCCGCGCTTGAGCGCAAAAGTTTGCGCAAAGATGCTCTCAGAGCGTGGTTGATATTTGTGCAAGTGATTGCGAAGCACAGCAACGAGTACTTATCGAGAATCGCCGGTCAAATTGTGGTCACGATGTTACCGTATTTACAGAATAGCGATCAGGAAAATCAAAACAGCACTGAATTCGATGAAGGAAACGGAGATGCATCGAAAAAAATATCGAGCACTGCGAACTCTGCGACGACAGACGCTAATCTAGCGGCAGCTGTTCTTGATGAGCTCGTATTGAAGGCTATTTTACCAAAGCCGATTTTGGCTTCGCTGCCTCTTTTGCCCAGACTGGAAAGACTGCGAGACTCGAACACGAAACTTGACGACGCCAGAAGATCTAATTTACTCGAAGATAGTTTAGGAATTCGACTACAAGCGTTGACGAACTCTTTGTCCCAAACAGAAAGTGCGGCGGTCCGAGAGACTGCGCTGGTGGAAATATATCGCGCATTAAGCAACCACGAGAACACAGATGAATTGAATGCTCTCGTGAAAGGCTCGAGCGAAGGTGCAACCGCCGATTCGGTCGTAGGTAATCTCGGATTTGCGCTGTTGAAGTCTTTTTCGCACGATTATTCATCTACAGGCAGTGCAAAAAACGAGCAAGCCAGAGTACGCTCGCAAAGAATGGCGGCAAAATGCCTGGGCGAGCTCGGTGCTATCGATCCCGGTCGTTTAGGAATTACCACCGAATCTGTTGACTTGCATTTGGATACCAGACCTACAGAAGTTTCTCAAACTCTGCTCGTAGACCACTTAGCTCGTATGGTTCGCGGTGCTACCGATGCTATCATGCTCGACGCCACGGCATTCTGCGCACAAAAAGTCCTCATAACGAGCGAGTGTAGACCGGCTGAAATTGAAGAAGCCGCAACATTTTTGTACAATCAGCGTAATAACTACGCTATGGATACCACTATATTACCGGAAGGATCAACAAAGGACGGGGCTAAATTCTGGTCGGAGTTACCCGAGGAAGCGAGAACCACGTTGGCTCCATATCTTACGACGATTTACACCTCAAGTAGTAACAAGCAACTCCCTTCGACGCGTCCGATATATGGAACGTCTTCTTCAGTCAACTCATTCTCGAAATGGATTCAGCAGTGGTGCCGCGTATTAGCCATAGAAGCTCGCGGTCCGTGTGCGGATTTATTCGAGAATTGTTTGGGAGTGTTTCGACACGATACACGCCTGACGCTGTATTTGCTTCCGCACATGGTTTTAGATGCTCTGACTGGGCAAACCAAAGAAGAGTACGCCAATACGAACGAAGATACCCCCATTGTCATCGATAATGATGATGGAGATGAAACCGCGCGAATGCGAAGACTTTCCATCGAGCTCGAAATTTTAGCCGTGTTGAGAGACGCCGCTGGTATAGTAGTTTCGGAGAATGAGCAGCACGTGGTAAATACGAGCAGAGGTGAAATATCCCCAAATGATGTTGTTGCATTTTCGGCGTTGCGCTCGCAAAGGGGAAGAGACAACGCGCTCAACAGTAAGTCGTCTGCATCAGGAGGCTCTGGTGGTATCGCGGAATTGGCGGCACAAGCAATATTCCACTTGCTTGACCAGCTCGAAACGTGGGTTGCGAATGTACGTATCTCTAGTACGAGACGTCATTCATATGGCGCAAATGCCATGCACAAAAATGCGCACTTTGTTCAGGAGTTCCTGGAGAATATTCCTAAAACGCTACTTGCAAAAGCGGCGCAGAACTGTGGCGCTTCAGTTCGTGCTCTCAGGTACTTTGAAGACCATTGTCGTGCTCAGGGTGCGGTATCCAATCCTGCATCGGCGAATTTTGCGAAGACAAAGCTCGACATGGCAGACGGCGACGTCTCATTCTTAGCCTCGGTATATCAGGGCCTGGCTGAACCGGACCAGTTGTTGGCGTTGCCCAGATTTCGCGCGCAACCAAAAGTGGAAGATGAGCTTTTACGACACGAGGAAGCTGGGGAATGGGAGGAGGCACTGATTCACTACGAATCTGAGCTTTCAAAGAAGACGCCAAAATCATCATCTTCAAGTGATACTTTATCGCCTGCAGAATGGGGAAGGCTTCGTTGTTTAAAAGGTCTTGGGCATTTACGAACGGTGCAAAGAGATTCGGAAACTCTGCTTGCGGCGCGTCGCTTCTCAAGAAATCGCAAAGAAACAGCAGCGCTGGCAGAATCTGGAGCAAACGCCGCGTGGCGATTGGGCCGATGGGATGATTTGGAGAGTTTATTAACAAAGTTAGATAACGAGAACGCGAGAAGAGGTGGTGGAATGCACTCATATGATGGTACTGTCACAACGACGGCGTCGTTAGAACACGTCATCGGATCTTCTCGCAAACGAATTCGGAGCACTGCGGGTGGAGGAATTCTCTCTTCGCGATTACATCGTCATCAAGCGGTGAATGTATTTAACGATGACGACGACGTGTCTGGATTATTGACGAATCTGTCCTCGTCTGCGTTTAATCCAAAAGCTCCTGCGGATGGTGATGCCGCTATTGGACGCATAATGCTCGCCTTGACGCGAAATAATAACCGAAATGGAGTAAACAATTGCGATGAAGTAGGTTTTCGCCGTGCGATGAAATCTGCGCGCGATGCCGTCTTGGCACCATTAGCTGCAGCAGCGATGGAAGGGAGTTGGCAAAGAGCGCACCCGAGTTTGGTGCGGCTTCATTTGTTGCAGGAGTGCGCAGCTGGCTTTGAAGCTGTCAAGTCTTTCCGCGAAGAGACGGGTAGAATGCAAGTTGAACTTGCTCGACACAACGAAATCCCCGCTTCTAGTAAGGGTAACACTAATAACGCATCGAGAAGTCGATTAGCCGATACAAGAACAACCGCGAATCGATTTCGAATATCTCGAGAGTCCAAATCGGGTATTCCTGTGGTCACTCAAACTGTACTCAACGCGTGGGATGCGCGCTTAGAGAGAGTACCTGCTACGATTCAGACGCGAGAGCCGATCTTAGCTTTGCGACGGTGCATCTACGGTTTACTTCACGCTGCACCTGCGCAAGCGAACGCGTGGTTGGCGCAAGCGCGAGCATGTCGAACAGCTGGTCACCATGGCGCCGCGCAGCTTGCACTCTTAGAGGCTAGAAATTCTATGCAACAAGTTGAAAGTGGTGCGAGTGAACGAACGACGATTGGAAACAACGTTCGATTAGCCTTGGAGCAAGCAAAGTTACTCTGGGCGGAAGGCAAGCAACACAAAGCAGTCAGCGAAATTCAAGAAGTTCTCGGTTTCACCGATGAAAACAACAACAGCTCTCGTTCGGGAGGTAGTACGACGACCATAACTGAGGACATACTGGCCGAAGGTGATGAAGACGCCAAGATCTTGGCAAAAGCGACGCTTAAGCTCGCTCGTTGGGCTGCGGTCACCGGTCAAAAGCAAAAAAATGAAATTCTCGAACTGTACAAGCGCGCAAAGACGCACTACGGATCGAGAGAAAAGGCTCACTTTCACCTCGCGAGGTATTTGGACGAGCTACTCAAAGATGCACAAAGGAGAGAAGCGGTATTGGCGATGAGTGGGATTGGCAGCGTTTCGGCCGCCCAGAATTTGAACACGTCCTCGCGAAGTCGACGAGCGAATAATCAGGGTGGCGGTCGCGCAGGTTCAAACGCTCTCGCGAATAGTAGAGAAGTGACCTCCAGTTACGATTTGATCACGGAAGCTGCGAAAGCTTACGGAGCATCCGCAAAAAATGGACATCGCCACGTGTATGCCTCCATACCGAGAATGTTGACGTTATGGTTCGATGCCGGAGACAACTACGAGAGAATGCACGCAACTTATACTTCGACAACGTCTGCAACGACGCAGCATCAGATGCAGAAGGAACTTCAGCGCGCCAAGAAGTGTTGTGAAGACATTACGCTCATCGTCAAGACTTACAGCAACGCGTTTCCTTTGTATAAATGGCTCGTCGCTTTACCGCAGCTCACCTCTCGCTTGACCCACAAAAATGAAGACGTGTTACACGTCGTCCAGACGTTAGTTTCGCGACTGTTCCGCGCGTACTCGGATCAAACGTTGTGGCAACTCGCACCAATGTTGCGTTCGCGTGATGATTATCGGAAACGATCTGCTTTACAAGTATTACAAAAAGCGATTCGCGAAGAGAGCAGCCATCGCGAGCAAATCGCCGCTTTTCAAGCTATGGGCGACCACCTCGTCAAGCTGTGCGCGTTTCAACCGAAAGCACCGACAGAGCCTAGACAACGTCAAGCGAAGAGTTTTTCGCTTGAGAAAGAATTCCCGGGTTTATGTGCAATGTTACCGTCGCAAATTATGATTCCAATTCAATTATCCTTGACGGCGGCGCTCCCGCCGAAAGATTCAAATCCTACGGACCATACACCGTTTCCTGCCGCAACGCCAAGTTTTTACGGTTTCGTCGACGACGTGCAACTGTTGCAATCTTTGCAAAAGCCGAAAAAACTAACCGTCATCGGTGACGATGGTTTGGAATACTCCTTTTTGTGTAAACCAAAGGACGATTTGCGAAAAGATTTAAGAATGATGGAATTTTGTGCGGTTCTGAACCGTTTGTTATCTCGCGACGAACAAAGTCGCAAGAGACGATTATATTTGCGCACTTTCTCCGTTATTCCATTGTCTGAGGACTGTGGTATCATCGAATGGGTCCCGAACACGACCGGTTTGCGTCACGTGATGCAAAACTTATACGTTCGCGAAGGTATATTCGGACGTCACACGCACAACGACATCAAAGAAATCTACGAAAGGTGGAAAGGACGATCGCCACTCGGGTACGGGAAGGAGGTGTTACAAAAATTCCCACCCGTTTTCCACAAATGGTTCCTTGACACTTGGAAAGATCCATCGAAGTGGTTCGCCGCTCGCAAGGCATTTGCGCACACATCTGCGGTCTGGTCGATGGTCGGCCACATCGTCGGTTTGGGAGATCGGCACGCGGAAAACGTCTTGTTGGATGCGACAACTGGTGATTGTGTCCACGTGGACTTTTCGTGTTTGTTCGACAAAGGTTTAGAGTTGGAAACGCCGGAAGTTGTTCCTTTTCGATTGACGCAAAACATGATTGATGGTTTAGGCGTTGGAGGCTACGAAGGCGCCTTTGAACGCGTCTGTGAAATTACTTTAGACGTGTTACGAAATCATCGCGAGGCGTTGATGTCTGTGTTAGAAACGTTCGTACATGATCCACTCGTTGAGTGGACTCGCGGGAAGAGTAGCAGTAACCAAAGTAATACGAATGTGGTTTCGCAACGAAAAGCAAAAGAGGCTCTGGAAAATATCGGGGCGAGATTAGAAGGCGTCGTCGTTGGTGTCGGCGCGGCGCCGAGTTTACCTTTGAGCACGAGCGGTCAAGTCCGGCGTTTGATCGAGGAAGCTACGAGTCTCGTCAATTTAGCTTCTATGTATATCTGGTGGATGTGCTTCTTCTGATTGAAGAAAAAGTAATTATTTACGTTCGAATTCAAACGCGTAAAAATGCTGTTGTGCGATACAATTTTAGTAGGTATATTAAAAGTGGAATTCAATAATATTTAGCGTCTCTTTCTCCAGTCGTCCGAAAAGTCATCCTCGTCGATGGATTTGTTCTGGTCTCTTTCCCACTCGTCTCTTTCGTATTCATCGTATCTAGATTGATCCGCGGCGTTGAAGAACCCACTCACCACGTTCACGACAAACGCCAACATGAACAGCTGAAAGATGAAACCGCCCCCACCAAAGAAGCCAAACGGCATGCCGTACCCGAAACCAAACGGCATACCGAACCCAAACGGAGAAAACATCGGCACTGGCATTGGCATCACCGTCGGTCCGTAACCCGCGCGCGGCGGCGGTCCTCGTCTGTATTGCCCACCACCTCTCGGCGCAGACCTGTACGATCTTCCGCCTCCTCCTCTCATACCTCCGCCGCCTCTCCCAGCCACTTGCGTGATTTCATTCGCAAAAGTGGAAGCCTCCGCAGGCTGATTCAACACCGAGCAATCCGCGACCGCTAACGACGTCGCCACGAGCGTCGCCAACGCGAAAGACGCCGCTTTCTTCTCCCATTTCTGTTCTTCTGTTTCTTGTTTTCGTTGCTGCTCGCATTTCTTTCCTTCTGCCTTTGACGACGACGACGACGTTTCGTTGAAGATCATCCGTCGTCACTTTCGAGGAGGAAGAAGAATTCGCCCTGGACGATGATGATTTTCCTCGAAAAGACACCAACGCGCTTTTGGAACGACGACTCTTATTTTTTAGTAAAGACGAAGATCGGCACGCGGCGACCAACTTCCCAGAGGAGGAGGAAAGACCGTTATTGCGAAGAGAGGAGGATGAGGACAACATGAGCGAACGTGTGTTTGTGTTTCTCTTCTTTTTACTGAGGAAATGAAAATATCTTTCAAAAATGACGTGTCAATTGCTTAGGGTGTCCAACCCTAATTTTGAGTCTTTCTCTCTTCTTTTCTCTTTCCTTTTGCCTCAATTAAAAAATGGCGAAGAATTTCGAGGCAAACGCGCACTCGATCTTCGCCGGCTCGTACGAGCGATTTCTGTTCGGACACTCGTACGGTCCAAACTCCTCTGCCTCTTTTACTGCTGCTGGCGAGGAGGAGTTTGAGAAGAAAAGGAACGATACAAAGTTTCTGTGCACGATAGACGCGCATTCGCAATCGATAAAATCAATCGCCGCCGCCGGTCCGTTTTTCTGCAGCGGA
>JGI20155J14468_10001733_pt1 | contig 16713 bp, 12 predicted proteins | sample COG_05_FD_14468 | JGI IMG/M metagenome (IMG submission 14468) | reverse complement strand
TATGGAAATATATTAAAATCAAATTGTACACTTGCACTTAGTGCTGACATTGTTTCAAATCCAGCCAAACTCATTGTTGTTGTTGAATCACCAACTAAGGTTTCGAAAACTATATTAGTAGGTACAATTGATGTTGTTGTAAATGTTCCAGGATTACCACTACCAGTATTTATTAAAAATAAATCACCTTGTGTTACTTGTACATCGGTATCAGCTAAAGAATAATTATATACTTCACCTTTATGATTTGAACCTAATGAAATTGGATTAGGGTCTATATCAATAACAATAGAATCTTGACCTGGTAAACCATCAGGTGTAATAAAGAATGTTTTGTTTGCAGTTACAGATGCAGAAGTAACTGGTTCCGTATATGTAAATTCAAAGTTTAATTGTTTTGTTTGAGTAGCAGTATAATATGGAACACTAATACCAGGAAATCCACTATCTATCGAATCACCTACAACATTAGTAACAGCCACTGTTATCGTATCATCAAAAGCACCAGTATCATAAAATACAAATAACTCAGGTAGTTCAGTTAAAGGTTGAATCGATGCTGATGGTTTTACAACCAAACTAGCAGTTAATGGATTCAGAGTACTACCTCTTTGTTGGAATGATGATGTTACAATTATCTGAGAAGGGTCAAATGAAAATGCTTCTCTTGGTTTATATTTTATATTAAATTGGTCTGCGGTTGATGTTATCAAACCAGGATTCAAACCATCTTTTAAATCAGTTAGAATTTGTGATGTTAAAATAGATTCCGAAGTTGGTCCATCCATAAGATAAACAGTCAACTCATTATCGATTGCATCTCTATCAAAGATAGCATTATAATCAATCTCACCACTACCAGTTGTACCAACACTTACACCTTCTATAAAGTCAGAGTTTGTAATTGCTTGTGAAAGTGATACATAAGTATTAACTTCAGTTGTACCATCTAATGATGATGATAATAAATGTAATTTAGCATCAGAGAATCCTCTATCTAAACCAGCTCTTAAATTTATTCTATTTATACCATCAACTCTTACTGCCTGTATTTCTAAAGTTTTAGATTCTTTATTTTTTATCTGAACTCCTCTGAATGGTACTATTTCAAAACTAACACCACCCTTACCATCTTCAACTCTACTAATTACAAAGGTATCAGAAACTCCTTCAATAGCACCAGTATATCTAATGAACTGAACTGAGATATCATCTCTGGAACCCGTAAAATCTTGTACTCTTAAAAATGGTTCTCTACCACCATCCACATCCCAATTAGTTAAGTAACCAGGATAAATACCACCAGCGTATTGTGATGATGATAATAAATTTCCAAAGAAATCAAATGCACCAGATGTATAAGTTATGGAACCAGTTACCAATGTAGTATCAACATCAATTGCTATTGTTAGTGGTGGTACTGCATTAGCCGGACTAGATGCCGAATCAAATGAGAAGTATAAATTTTGAGGAGTTAACTCAAGACTTTTTTCAAATAGATTAGTGTTACCACCACTAAATGTTTTTGTATCTTCTACTGTTATTGGAATATAATTGTTATTGATATCGTAAAATTCAAAACGATAATCAAATGTTTCTTCTACTAATAATTTAGGTACTTGTTGTATAAATGTAATCTCATCTGGAGAAAACGATGTTTCTTGTGATGCCTTTAAACTTATATTATTTACATACCAATCACTACCACTTACTTCAAAATATAGTTCAGCATTATCAAAATTATTTGCTACTATATTTTCACTAAAGTTTGTTTTCTGAAGTATTCCAGCCGTTGAAGGTAAATTTGCTATTTGTTGTTCTACACCCTTTCCATTATAAGAACCACTTAAAAATACTTTTAAATAGGCATTAGGGTCAGTTGTTTCTTTTCTTACATTTAAATCCAATGTATATTCAACTCCATTCTGAATATCAAAACTCTCAGATGTAAAGAAGTAATTTGTGGGAGTAGAATTTAACTTAGCTGAATTGTATAAAAAGTTTTGATTAAATGTAACATCAAAATCAATTGATGAGGTTGCCCAATAATCATCTAATACTGCCTGAGAAAAGAATCCATATGGTTCTTCCTTTTTGGCAAATGTTGTTATATCTCTAAGTAACTCATTTGATTCTAATTGTATCTCTTGTACAAATTCAAAATCAGTTAAGTTATTTTGTGACCTTCTAAATATCTTTACTCTTGCAGCATCACCTACAAAAGTTTTCATATCAGTAATACTAATCTTAGCAAAAGAACCAGTTAGTGCCGTTGCCAAATCACCTACACCTTCTATATATGGAAACTCTACCGAATAATCTTCATTCGTAAATGATGTTACAATATTATCTTCTGCGTATGGAGGTGATACAATTATTTCAGTTTCATTTACAATTTCTTCAATTGTTGGAGAATACGTTATATTATCAAATGTTATTTTTTCACCTTCAACTGAACCTGTCCATTTATTACCAGAGTTAACTTTCAATCGGTAACTTGTAGGTAATATAAAATCGGATACATTACTACCAGCAAGTGGAACTAATGGAATACCATCAACAGACCCAGTTTGAGTTACTGATGGTGGATTACCACTAAAAATAGGCTTTACTATCTCATCTATTGTAACTTTAGGTCTGCGATAAAACCTAACCTTATCTTCGTTAGAAAGTAGTTGATTTATTTGAAATGTTCGTTCCCACTTAACATTGTAAGTACCTTTCCATTGGTCTGGTACATCTCTTATTACTCCATTGTCATCGTATTTTTTAAGTTCACCTAAAACAGTAATCTTACCTAATCCAATTGGAGTATCGTTATATATGTAAACAGCTATTAATTTAGAAATACCTTCATAGTATTCTGGAATACCATTACCTGGCTCAAAGTATATAGGATTACCCTCTACATCTAAAAGTTCAATCTTAATTTCGGTTGATTCTTTTAAATACTCAGAACCTTCTATAAGAAATCCATTCTTACCACCAGTAAACGTATCTTTAAACTCACTTATTCTAAAATAATCCGAATTGGGATTTTCATCTAATATAAGAGTTTGAAATGATGATAAGTTTTGTTCGGGTGAATATTTTTTAATTCTAGCCATTAATGAATAGTTACTTTATTTCCATTATAAATATTTCAAAAAATTAAATTACAATATTTATTCTAAAGAAAACTAAAGAGTTCTAAAGAATGAAGAAGAAATACCCAGATAACATAGTTTATGATGAAGAAATGGGTTATAACTCTAACGTATTACCATATGGAACTAATGTTGGTGCACCTGCAATTAAGATGGAGGATATATCAACTTGGAAAAGTATAAGTGTTAATAAAGTAAACAAACAACTATCTTCTAAATTCAATGAATTGAAAGAAGAGTATCAAAAATTAGTTGAAGAATATAAATGGAATGATTTGGTTTACAAATCTAAATTTAACTTTGAGCCTGTTATTGGTGATACCTATCATTTATATGATGATGGTAAAGGTGATATATTTTTATCACTAATAAATCCATCTGAATGGAATAGAACTCACATAGGCTCGTTTACTCTTAATAGTGAAAGAAAATGGATAAAAATATGAAAAAATATGCAATGTTACAAATTGATGCTGAGATTCATCAATTGTTAAAATCTTTTTGTAAGGATAAAGGATATAAGATGAATGGTTTAGTGGAAAGTTTAATTAAAGAGAAAGTAACTCCTAATCAAACTCTACCTACTAATGTATTAAGGTCTAAGTAACTGCTCTACCTTTCATATCTTCCCAATCTCTATTACTCCTAACATTATTGTTAGTTTCTTGAGTTGCACATAATACATTATTTATTGTATTTAGTTTTTCCGATAAATTAAGTAAAGCGGCTAAATCTTTTGGAAAACAATGTCCACCAAAACCAAAATCACCATCGTGACCCGGAACATTCCAATGTGATTTACCTAATCTTTCATCATAAGTTGCATACTCAATTACTTTATCGTAATCAATATCTAAATTATCACACAACTGATATATTTCATTTGCAAATGATACTTTAGTAGCTAAAAATGTATTAGTTAAATACTTTACCATTTCAGCATGAGTTGAATCTGTTTTGATTATATGTGCTGATGGAAATACTTTTGAAAAGATTCTTTTTAACTTTGTAGTGGCAGGTCTTGGTCCACCTAAAATTATTCTGTTTTGATTTTCGTAATCTTTAACAGCATTTCTTTCAGTTAAAAATTCAGGATTAAAAACTATTTGTAAATCAAGAAACTTTTCATTCCACCTAGCAGTTGTACCTGGTGGTATTGTAGATTTAATAACCACTTCATGAAATCCTTTGTAGTTTAATTTCTCTAAAACTTCTTCTATTATAGATACATTACAACTACCATCTGAATTCATTGGTGTTGGTAAACATACGAATATAGTTCTACAAGTTCGTTCTAACTTATCAAATGTACTGTTACCCTTTTCAGATACAATATCATAAGTTAAAACATTGTAGTATTTTCTAAATTTTTGATAAACTGCGTTACCAACAAATCCTTGACCAATAATTCCTATATTCATACGTTAATATTTAATATTACTAAACCCATTTACCTTTTTGATTTCCATCAAAGTATCTACAACATCTCTCATAGAATCTATATGTGAGATTATCATCACAAATTCAAATTGAGTTTTAAGATAAGCAAACAACATATACAATGATGTTAAGTTCTCATTATCTAATGTTCCAAACCCTTCATCGATTACTAAGAAGTTAGGACGAGGAAGATTACATACATTGATTAGAGCGATTCTAATTGCTAATCCACTAATGAACCTCTCCATACCACTACACATCTCTAAACTCCATTTCTGGTCATCGTAAACGATGTTAGCGTTAACGTTCTTACCATCCATTTCCAATTGTAATCCAAACTCTACGATTTGACCTAAGATGTTATTTACTTCACCCTCTATCATAGGAAGAGCTTTTGAAATCAATTCATAAGATACACCATCCTTTCCTAAAGCGTTTAGATAGTATTCATACAATCCAAATTGTTCTTCTAACTTAGATACTTCATCTATTCTATCTTCAATAGTTTTCTTTTGATTCTTTAAAGAAGATACTGAACCATTTAGTATTAATATATCAGCTTCACTATTTGATAAGATTTGTTTCGATTTACTCAACTTATGTCTTACATCAATAATCTCATCTCTAAGTTCTTTATTCTTCTTAATTTGCTTTTCATTATCCAAATAATCTTTTATAAGTTGTGTAGCTTGTAGAAGTTCACCATTTAGTTTGATTTCTTTGGTTTCAAATGTTGATAACTTGTTGATAAGTATGTTAATATCTCTACTCACTTTTGTTTCATCACCCTTAAACTTATTAAGTTGTTTCAATAAAGTCGAATAACGTTTACGTGAATCAATAGCAAGAAGTAAAACATCCTTTTGTTCTAACATTTCTTTTTTATTAACTGAACATATACTTAAATCTGCAGTTACTCCTACTTTAGCATCAATGATTGATTCGGAGTTTTCCATACAAATATCACAATCCTCATTATACTTATGGGATTCCAAATGCTTCATTCGTTCTAATAAAGAATCTTCTCTGATTTTTAACTTATCTAATTCATTATTTAAATCTTTTAAATCAGATGTATATTTGTTAAACAAATCATATCCTTCGGTGATTTCCTCCTCATCAAACGAATCAATTTTTTCTTCTAATTGGATTTGGGTTTCCTCAAACTCCTCAATCTTAGATTGTGTCTTATCTCTTTGAGATATCAATTCGGTTAACGAAGTTTCCGAAGTCGATTTTTTTGTTTCTAATTCTTCTTTAGAATAATTGTCGGATTTAACTTTTACAATTTTTTCGTTGAGAGAGATTAATTTCTGATTGTGCTTCTCCACCTCTTCTTTAGCAGTTGTTAAACTAACTTGTTCTAATTTATATTCAGCTTCTGCTCTCTTTAAATCAATTTGTATATCAGCTAATTGTTGAGTAAAATCATCTCTCTTAAACTTTCGTATTAAGGAAGCGTTATCTCTATTCTCATTATAAGCATGTGAGTAAAGTTTATCGAAGATATCCACACCCATAAATTGAGCAAGTATTTCTTTTCTCTCACTTTGTGATTTATCTATGAATAGGGAATTGTTACCTTGAAGTGAAAGTGTAGTTAATACAAAATCTTCATAAGTTCCTAAGTATTGTTGGATGATAGAGTTGGTATCCCTCCTCTGCTCTCCATTCAATGAATGGATACCACTCTCATCCTCTCTCCAAAAGGATACATCTACTTTTAGGTTTCTCCCTTTGTTAATTAGTTTAGCTCTTCTTTCAATAAAGTAATCTACATCTTCTATTTTGAAGTGAAGTTTACAATAGAAGTTACTCTTTCTATTATTAAGTACGTTCTTAGCTACATACGTTCTACTCGTCTTATCGAATATACAAAAGGATAGTGCATCGAATAGAGATGATTTACCTGAAGCATTAGGAGCGAATATACCTACTATACCATTTATACCATCAAAACGTATCTTATTGTTCTCACCATAGGAAAACATATTAGAGAATTCAAACTGATGAGGAACCCATTGTACATTTGGTGTCATCTCTTCTTCAACCAACTTTGTATTTATTTCTCTATTGATTTGTTTAATCTTATCAATAGTATCATCATCTGCCAAATATTGTCTTTCCAAATAATCTTTAATCAATTCGTTTTGGAATTCAACATCTCTCACATTTCCAATAGCTAATCTATCATCGAAGTTACCAGTCTTTTGTTTAGATAAGGTATCCATTCGAGTAACAGTGAACTCTTGTACTTTATATTTCTTTTTTATTTGAGTTAATGCCTTTTTAATCTGAGAAGGGTCAGTATTTGAAACCCTAACTCTTAATCTTGGTTTCTTTGGCATATTAGTAACTGTTGGAACTACACCATTGTTTACATCTAATGTATAGAATCCATAATCATTAGGAATATCAAATTCTTCAAAAGTTCTACTTTCAACATCCCATAATAGATAACCATGTTTCTCTAATGATTCTCCGTGGTTTTGTTGAATCATAGAACCAGCATATGCTATGGTTGATGTTCCCAATGTTTGTCTTTTATGAATATCACCCAACATAACCATATCAAATCCATCAAACATTTCAGTTGTGAATGAATTGGATGATACAGTATATCCTATATCAGTTGTGGAATCATTTACGGGTCCGTGGAATAAACATATTGTATTCTCACCCTCTACCAGTTCACCCTTTGGCCAATTCTCTTGCTTATCGAGTATCGAATAAACCACAAAAGTAATATTATGGAAGGGATACACACCAGTATCTTTAAGGTAGTGGATTCTATCATTTTCTAAGTTTTCTACAATTGGAGTTAGTACATCCAATCTATAATTATTATTTAAGTTACAATCGTGATTACCAGTAATTAAGAATGTGTGTTTTCTATTTGCACATTCGGTTAAGAACCAACTGATTTCTCTAACCAATTCAGGACTCATCTCAGTTTTAGCATGAGCAATATCACCAGCTAAATAGATAACTGAATTCTCAATGTTATCTTTATCTACGTTGTTTAAGAATTTTTGGAATACTTCTCTATATTCCTTATGTCTTTTTAAATTACGGATATGTAAATCCGCTAAGTGGTAAATCTTTTCTACCTTCATATATTATTTAGTTTACTTAGGATTAAATCATCCCAACCAGTTTCTTTGGTTTCTTTTAATAATTCGTTTACTTTATCAAATCCCATATCACCTGCATCCATTTCATCAGGTATAATGTTTTTTACCTTTATACCATTTTTAATAAAGTAGTTTGCATGCTTAGTAGAATCATCTACTGCATCTGAATCTAATAATATGTTAATTTCCTTTACTCCCCTTTCACCAATCTTATCTTTCAAAGTTCTAGGAAGAAACTTACCTAAGATTGGTATTACGTTTCGTTTTACTGAGAATGAATCAAATACTCCTTCTACTAATGTAATGGGTTCATTCCAATCTATTTGATTGTCAAATACAATTACATCCCTACTAACAGGTGGGTTTTTATATTTCATCTTTTCATCTTCATAAAAAGAACGAGCTACAAAATAGTTTAACTCACCATCCTCATTGTAAGATGGAATAATTACTCTACCACTATATAATCCTTCTTCACAATAACCAATATTATATTTGAGTACCTCATCCATAGAAATCTTTCTACGTTTAAGATATCCAATTGCTTGATTATAAATCGGATTAATTGATTTTGGTTTTTTAGAAAGTGATTGGAATTCTTTTGGAAGTCTAAGTGTTATTGTTTCAACTTCCTTCTCATTTCGCTTGGGTTTATACTCACCATATATAGAATGAATCTTTGAGATTTCACTTCTATCAAGGTTTAGTTTGTAAAGTAACGATTGAATACTTCTACCTTTAGAATCACATACCCAACAATGCCAATATTGTGAATCTAAATTTATTTGGAGTTTCTTCTTATGATGATGACAAAAAGGACAATGATGTGCTTGTTCATTTCCCTTCATTGATGTACCAACACCTAATGCAGAATCCAATACGTTTATAACAACTAACTTATTTCTTGCGGAGAGCATAGATTAAATTTTAAGTAAATATACGAAAAATATTTGGATTTACCAAATTATCCGATAGTTGAATCAGATACATCATAAAGAAAGTTACCTAACTTCTTTACCCCATCTATATATTTTATATCAATTTTATCATTTTCCATACCCTTTACTAAGTCTTGGATTGATTTTATTGCTATTTTAATACCATCATCTTTTGCGTTTAGGGAATTTTTATTTATTCCGTATTTTCTTGCTATTTGGTCTAAAGTCATAATATTATTATTTGTGTATATACAATTAGGTACTAATATACGAATAATAATTTAATTATCCAAATCTTTTCGATAAAATTTTCCTAAAATATTTCCGTTGAGTGATTTATCATCTGAAAGTACGTTATATTCGAATTGATAATGTACTTCATAATAAGATAATGATTTCTTTGAATAACAAAATTTAAGTACTGTACGTTTAAACTCATCGTTCTTACCCTCTGAGATTTGTTCTTTAATCCAATCGTTTGATGAAAAGTACTTTTGCCAGTCAGAAGATTTTCTAACTTTTTTCTTTTTGGGTAGTGAACCTCGTATACCTTTTAACTTTCGTTCTTCTTTAATACGTTGTAATTCCCTAACTCCGATTTTTACATTACGAACACTTTGTAATGATTTTTTACCAATGTAGTATTTGCCAGAAGGAATATGTTCTATTTTGTAAACAAATCCTACGGCACTCTCAGGTATAACATCTTCGGTAACATCGTTACCATTCCATAACCAATTTAACATTAAATCTATTTAAATGTATTTGAGTAAGGTTTTGATTGAGTGAATCCACCACCTCCATTGCCTAACTTTCTTCCACCTGCTTTTGCAATTGCCTTTTCATCTTTTGATAAATCCAATCCACCATCGGCTTCTATTTTAGTTTTATCTCCACCTTTAAGGTTTGCCTTTGATTGNGTAGGTGCGTTCTTTTTTAATCTTTCTTCTAAAGTCATAATTGTGTTCCTTTATATATTATAAATATAACATTATGTATCAAAACGAACTATGAAGTTCACTGGATAATCTGGTAATGATTTAATTGGTTTAGGTAACTTAGCTGATGCTACCATATTATTTTCATCATCATATAACCCGATAGTTGTAATAAATGGTGCTAAATAAGAACCAGTTTGGTCAGATGAACCACTAATTTCATAATCATCAAAACTTCCACCACTAACACCATCTATCGATGATATAATTGGATTATCTTTATTTCTAATATATTTTGCACCAGATTTGTAAATTGATTGGGATACATATTGTTGGTCTACTAGTCTACTATTTGGTTTTGTAATACTAATATTTTCTTTAGTACCACCAACTTCATAAACTGCCGTTGGATTCTGAGATACGTTGAATTCGTTTTCGTTTACTGATAAGAATATTTCGTTTTCATATATAGTCATTGTAGACCTGTATGAAATATCAAAATTTGTTAACGTTGAACTATCCGTAATACCATCGGTTAAAACTACCAATCCCCTATCGTAAAATATATTTCCTTTAATATTTGAAGCAGAATCTATGAGATTAGAGTTGCTATCATCAGTTATTGTAATTGAACCATATTCAACTTGTAGTGAACCAACCTTTACTCCCTCACCATAATATTGTTGTGGAATAGAAATTACCCCTATGGTATCACCAATAACTCTTTCGTTAGTTGATGTATAGGATTGCCTCTTCCCAACTTCAGTTAAAATAGATGCCGTAGTTGGATTTAAATAGAATTGTGCTTTTACTGAATCGTATAATGTTCTTTTAGATATACCATTTGAGTTTTTAACATCAGTATCTTCATCATATAAGTCCGATTGATTCGTACCATATAATGGAGTAATATCATCCTCATCCAAAGTCCATTCTTTATAAACTTTGAAAGGTCTAACTACAATATCCGATTTCGGAATTTCTTTTAGCATATAGAAATACTTTTATATAAATATGAAGAAACAAAAAACCCCACATTTAGTGGGGTTCTTATAAATATAATTCTATTTGATTAGAATGAAAGTTTTACTTTAATTAAAACTTCTTTATCAAATGATTTCTCAATCGGTTGTGATGTTTTAGCCACTGCAATCATTTCATTAGAATCGTTCATTAATCCTATTGTTGTAATATAAGTTTTAGGATTAGTTTCAAATGTTGATTCTGCGAAGTTTCCAGCTGCGTTAACATATGTTGGATTGTTTGAGTAATTGAATTCTCTATTCGTTGCTCTTACAAAGAAATGTTGTGTAGATACATTTTCAGTTCTTCTAGCTTGGAAATCAGCACCTACGTTAATTGAGTTAACTAAGATTTTGTGATTTTCTTGCTCAACTGATGTTGATGCAGAACCAGCTATCGAAACCGATGCTCCATTTACAGTCACACTACCAACTGCATCTTCTAATGCTGCTGGTGAAAGAACGATAATACCTCTATCAGGATAAAATAATCCAAACCCTACATCTCCAGATGAAACTGTTGAATTTATAGTTGCTGCGTTTTCAGTACCTAAGTTAAGTGAACCACTTACTACTTTGAATACTCTACCAGCTTTTCCTAATGTATCTCCGAATTTCTTACCACTATCATCAATGAAGGTATGTGTACCCCCAGTACCAGTAAGAGTCAATGACCAGTTACCTGGATCCATTTTTTCTCTATATCTAGCTCTATTGATATTAATAGCGTAAATATCATTTGAATCTACTTTAGTACCAGCTCCATTCTCAAAAGAGAACTTAGCATCCGTTGGGTCTAAAAGAACCGATTTGTATTGTGCGTAATTTGCTTTAGAAGCAAGTAGTGCATCATCTGAATTTGCTAATGATACTGAACCACTTCCGTTAACGTGTCCATATGCTACACCGAATTGTACTTCAGCAGTAGTATCGGTAGCAGGGTCAGCGTTATATACGTTATAGTAGTAATCTCCACTAGCAGCTGCTACTTGAGTTGATGAAGTGTAAGCCGCAGTTAAAGAACCAGTATCACCAGTCCATAAACCAGTTGTGATTACTTCTACTTTAGCGTTTACTTTATCGAACTCACCGAATCTTTTATAGATTCCAGTAGTTACTCCAGCACCAGATTGTAATTGTTGTCCTGAAGGTAATGCTGAATTTAAAAGGGCTACTACATCATTACTGTCGATTGTTCCTCCACTTGCTAAGTCTTGCAGTTGAGAGGTTATGTTTGGGTCGTTTATTAATGCCATGTCTTATTTCTTTTTATGCTCTATATGTTATAGTTACAGGAATAGTTTGTGAACCTCCCGTTTCGTTACCATACACAGTTATTGTAGAAGAAACATTAGATGTTAACGCCGGATTAGGAGTGAATGTAAATCCTAAACCACTAACAACTTGTGCCGTAGTTGTGATTTCTTCTCCTAAGAATACCGGAACTGAACCAGCTGCCGATGCTCCTTGCGTTACTGCTAATGTACCTGCTCTTTGGTCTGCTAATACAACAGTATATCCAGCGTTTGTGTTTCCTTGCGGTGAAGTTGTAGGTGAGAGAGCAACTTGCCCTTCATCTTGAAAAACTCCAACTGCTGAAATACCCAATGCTACGACTGGAATTTGAGTAGTACCTTTTGGTAATGTAACTAACTTGTATCTTAATACTTGTGTTTCGTCAGGACTTGCTTCCATAATTGGAATCGCCTTAATTGCCGAATCATAATACGCTGACCCCTTTGGGTGCGCTGGTTCGTACAATGTGTAATCAATCTCATCATCTCCCAATGCGAATTTGGAAATGGATAAAGATTGACCCGATGCCAACTTCTGTCTACCTTTTTTGGTAAGAATAGCATCGACTGTTATTGATGTGTTGTCTAAATATCCCATAATTTATTTTAATGTGCCCTTTTGTTTATTATGTACTAATAAATATAACTATTTTAAAATTTAATTAATCTACCTCTAAGATTGGTTCTCCACTACCTCTTCCAGTATCTGCAACCCTTAAAATGTTTGGATTAGTAGTAAATGTTTCTACCGGTCCTAATCCATCTGGAGTTGTTGTTGAAGTTTGTTTTGAACCTATAAAGAATGAATTCTTCAATCCTTGTGATAAATTATTTTTGTATCTATAATGAGTTGGAAAGTATCCATTTAATGGAGTAACTTCAGTTACATTATTTCCAACTGATGGTGGTGTTGAACCAATAGGAAGTATAGTAACTTTACTTCTATACTTTGTTACATCTTGCAATTCATATTCAACTTGTTCGTTGTTTGAAGTTGCAGGATATCCTTTGGTTTGAACACTAATTTTTTCTATGTATTGTTCTTTAGTTTTAAATACTAACTTTCTTGATGAAGTTATATTTCCTTTTATATCAAGTATATCAACTGATGCGGTTGCTGATGTTGGTGCGTATAATCCAAATCCAGCATTTGCTAATGAATTAGCATCCATACCAATTTGTTGGAATGTAGTTGTATCAACTAATGCTTCTGCCTTAGAACCATCAGGTACAACTATCTCACTTACATAAGTTGGATAGTTACCAATTAAGTTTGTTTCACTATCTACATCTATAATTGAATCATACTGAGGATTTGTTGATACTAAGTTTACATCAGTATCACCATCTACATTTGCATCATAGTTATCATATTGATATGAAAGATTGGTTTCAGATTCCCCATCTATATTTGCTTGAAATTGATTATTTTCACCTTTTAATGTTATATCTTCATCAATATCTACACTGGTATCGTAATCTCTTTTTTCAGATGTTGGTTTAACCCATTTAGTTTTACTTCTTTCTAAATAATGTGGTTCAATTAATAAACCTTTAGAAACCTTTGCTCTAGCAGGAACTAAATCTTCCAATACATCAAATAAAGATTTATCAATATATCTAATTAATCTAATATACTCATAGATATCTCTATTTAATCTTTGGAAATAATAATCTCTTACATCTTTTAATTCAGTATATTCATCTCTATAATCATCTGCAGGTGCTCCAATGTAGTTATCTATATTAAAGTTACCAAATGATTTAATGATATCCATATTCAACTCCTTTATTGGTGAGAAGAATAATCCTAATCTAGATGAATCAACAGGTGCTCTATCTAATGATTTTTTAGTTGCTCTTACTTTGTATGATAAATCAGTAACTAAGGTTTGAGATTCAAATCTAATTTTATCGGCTTGATTAAATCCTAACGATGGAACCTGAGCCGTTACACTTCTTTCATATACATCGTGATTGTAAGGATATGTAGATTGATTTGAGAAGTTGTTTAATGAACCAGTTGTTAAACCATATTCGTTACTAATAGCAACATTTAATATAGATGATGATTCAAATCTATTTTGAGGATATTCAAAATCAAACCTAACTAACATATCTTCCGATGATGCTGTATAATTGTTACCTGCAATTGAATCGGGTTGTTTTGTATGATTTGTAATTATATTATTATCCAATACATCTTTCCAAATTCTAAACTCATCTAATGATACTTTAGATGAACTTGCTACTAATAAAGTATCAGAAGTATCCCATAGTATATCTTCCTCAATTGTTAATGAAGGATTATCGTTTATAATTAATCTATTATCTAATGATTCCTTTAAGTAAAGATTAAGTGATGATGTTGATGCAGTTGTAGTTTTTGTAATTGCAATAGTTTTATATTTGGAATCAAATAAACTTCGTTGAGGTGTTTCCAATGAATATACATCACTACTTGATGAAACTGAGAATTTTATTTTACCAAATGAACCTGTTGTTGGTATAGCTTCTAATTCGAAATATTTAATACCAGATGAAATACCATGAACTAAAGATGCATTTTCTGCTTCATTTAGTTTAACATTCATTTCTATGGTTTCAATAGAATCACCACCAGAATTTAAAGTAGATTCTTTCCAAGGTAAAGTAATATTTTGTGAACCAGCAAATATTAATGAAGATGTTCTATCTTCAAATGTAAATGGTTGTGTACCTCCGTCAGTTGGGTCAGTAGGTCCACCAAACTCCATAATTGTAAGAAGTGATTGTGGAACACCATAACAAGCCATTACTGCTTTTAATGAACGAGAAGTACCTTTATGTTTTAGTAAATAAGGTAAGTTGTTTATAACTCTTCTCCAAATTTCTTCATTTGCTGATTTAAGAGATTGTTGATACTTCTGAGTACCATCTTTATATTGTCCTAATGCATATTCCCATAGGTTTTGAGAATCGTAAGCTTTCTTACCTTCCCAACCTAATGATTCTAATAATGAATAAACTAAATCATTTGAAAATCCTAAATCAGATTTATGTTCTGGTTTTCTTAGATTGTTTAATCCGTTTATGTAAACCCATATAACATCAAAGTGATGTCCTAACATATCCATAAACAACATAAAATCCTCATTCTGATAATCCTCTCTAATAAATTCTGGAAGATTGTTGTTAAGGTAATCTACATTATTTCTATCAAATAATGATGAATCGGTTACTGCTGAGTTATACCATGCTATTGATAATGAATCGGTTGATGGTAAAATACTATTACCACTTTTAGGATACCCTATATCAGATGTTGATGTGTATAGATAATTTTCAAATCCATCAAATGAACCAATTAAATTATTTATATTATCTAATTGTTTAGTAGATTCAATTGCAGTTACTGCGGTTATACTTGTACCATCTAATTGTAAATTATCATCAGATTCAGTTAAAATAACATATCCATCTTGTCCAGCTCCTTCAGCTAATATAAATCCTAATTCAATTTCAGTTGTTGTTAATTGAGTATATTTTGCTTGATATGATTCTAATAATTCTATTTTATACCAAAAGTTTTTAATCCTTTCTTCAGCTGAACCGAAATGTACAAAGTTATCGAAATCAAAATTAGAACCAGTTGCATATTGTATGTTTAACTTTTCAGTATCAATACCTGTGTTTGTAATGTATTTCTGAATTAAAGATGTATTCGTTACCGAACCACTAGCTAATAAATCATCATACACTTGATATCCCAATCCAGTATCAACCTCTAATGAAAAATTAGGTCCTTGTAATGGAGGACATGAAAGGTCTCCATCACCTACTAAATTTATAGTATCAATTATAGGTTTAGATTGTATCTTAGTAATCCAAACTTTTTGATTAGTTGTAATATTGGCTGGTAATGGTTCGTATAGTTTTAATATTAAACTATTCTCACTACCTAACCAAGTTGTAATTACTTGATTGTTACCATCACCTAAATGTAATAAGTTTGTTAAGTAATTAGATTCATCAAATTGACAATTTGAAAACTGAGAAATAAATCCTTCTGCTAATCTATTGATTGCAACTTGTCTTGGTATATTAAAATCACCTTTATCAAATATAATAGGAATTTTTTCAACCTTACCCTCAACAACTTCTCTACTATCCTCATTTACAGGAATTAATCGTATTGGAATTTTTACTTTATCACCCTCATCAAATGTCTCAACACTATATCTTTCAATTAAATCTTTTACGTTTAAGGTTACTACTGATTTATTTCTTGATGGCTTTCTTTTTGTGACACCTGGCGTATCTCTACTATCATTTGGAGATACTTTGATGAAATCAGTTGATTTACCAATAAATAATTTTATGTAAGATGCATGTACTGAATTGAAACTTATTTGAAAGTCTACATCATATCCTATAAAATCTGCACCCCTAACTAATTTAGGATAAGTAATACTTCTAATATCAGGAACCTTTACAGATACTTCATCAACTACATTAATAGTTAAACCAATAACTCTATCGAATATATTCGTTGTTTCGCTATCAGTTATACCTTCATCTAATTTAGTTACAATATCCAACTTATCTTCAATTCTACTTACATCTCCTTTGATTGGTTTGGTTACCTCTAATCCTAATTCATTTTTTGGTGTGGTTGGGAAGTTTACTTTATTAACAGGCTTTGTTATAGGCTTACCTTTAGACACAGAAGACTTATTAGAAGGTAATTCTAACTTTTTTCTAAACAATTTGCTTCCTCTTCTTTTCTTAGCCATTATCTATAATTTTCAAAATTATTTT
>JGI20155J14468_10001728_pt1 | contig 16752 bp, 18 predicted proteins | sample COG_05_FD_14468 | JGI IMG/M metagenome (IMG submission 14468) | reverse complement strand
TTTTCAAGAGGTTTAGCTATTAGTCTTGATGTGTCGCTTGGAGATGCTCCATCCAAATAAACAGAGACACTTATGAAGGGCAGTTGAACATTTGGTGATGCTGCAATGGATATTTCTTGTCTTGCATAAGANCCTGCAATAATTACCATGAAGGCAATCAACAATGTTGTTTTTGCTTTAGATAAAGCAAAATCNACAATACTTGTCATAGTTTATTAATTAAAACTTTTTGGCCATCTTCAACAAAACCTTGCCCTTGAACAATTAATTCAAGTTCTTTTGGAATACCAGTGATCCAAAGACCAGATTCGGAATCTTCTAGAATAGTTATGTTATGGAACTTAACTATATCGTTTTCAACGGACCTAATTCCAATTTTACCCTCATCATTCAAAAGTAATATCGATGGTGAAATTTTATGAGCCATAACTAGTTTTGTTTTAATTGTCATTTCAGCAGTTATGCCATCACGAACTAAGCCATTTTTATTTTCTATTTGCGATTCTACTTTAAATGTTCTGGTTGAAGGAGAAGCACTTTTAGAAACAAAAGTTAATTTACCATTTATAAATTCACCAGTAACAAGCCTTATATCTACATCTTGACCAGTCTCAACTTTATTTATATTAAATTCAGGAACTTCAGCAACAAAAATTATTGGATTTAGCTGGATAATTGTTGCACAAACTTGACCTCTTTCTAAAAAATTACCTGGTTTTACAATTTGCTCTATAAAACCTGAAAAAGGTGCTTTCACCTCTGTTCTGTTTAATTCTACAACCCCTAAGCTACATAATATTGAATCTTTTTCAACAAAATTTCCCTGAGTTGAACCTATTTTAACAACCTCTCCTGAGGTTTTAGCCCTTACATCCACTCTAGCTTCTGATCTTGAGGTTGCTTTTAATTTTATTGTTGGCTGATACGAAACAGCTTCACTTAAAAGTGTTCCAACTGTAAAAAGATCATTTTTTGGAACTTCATTTTTAACTGCATCTTTTACGAATAATCCAGAAATCATCCACAATAAAATTGGAATGAATATATATAAAGAAATTCTAATATTTTTAGTCATATATATATTTTAGCACCTACAGTAAGACAAAACTTATTCCTTAGAAGTTCAATTTTGAATTATACGTTGTGCTTTTTACGCAAAGTTTCAAAAAGCTTCCTATTCATAGGGGTTGATGGCGATTTACTATCTGCAAGAAGTTCAATTTTAAACTCAGTTCCATTTAAGGCTTTAACCTTAAGCTTGTTGAATATTTTTTTAAATGAAAAAAATAATTCTTTGCTATCTCTTTCATCTAAAAAATTCCAACCAATTTTCTTGCCTGCAAAGTAAACAATTGGATGACTCCACGGATATTCAGCTCTTGGAGAAAAAGACTTCCTTGCTTCAATATAGGCCTCTTCAACTGATGGAAAGCCATCATGACTATTAATTTCTGAACAAGCCTTAACTAGGTCTGTTAAAGTTGGTAAGTATGACTGAGAGCCAATAACACTTTCGATAGCTTTTAATATTGTTTCAGCTGAGAAAGATTTTAAACTCATAGCCCATAGCTTCTTACCCTCATTTAACCTGTCATCAGTACCAAAGACTTTGTAAAACTGATAATGATAAGCTAATTCAAGCTTTAAAAATAAACCATCTATAGATTCAATAAATTCTTCTTTATTCGAATTTAATTTCTGATGCCCAAGAGGAGTCACTCTTTCTTGATGAGAAATCTTTTGAATATTTTCCTGGCTCAATATGTTTTTTATTTTCTTCATGATCTATTCTTTGGTTTCCTATATGCCTTCTTTTTACATGCTCTATAAATTTAGAGTTCCATGTAGAAAAGGCTGAACCATTTTCTTTCCAATATAGTATAAACTCACTTAAATACTTTAATGATGATTCTTTTGAAATATCAGACAATTCAAGAATATCATAGACGTCTTCGCTTGGAACCCAGTCTGAATTAATTGAAAAGGGTAATCCTTTGTTAGAGCTTTGATCTTTAGCCCACTCTCTTCTTATGTAGTCAATAAAAGATGTATTCCAATTATTCCTTTCTTGACCTCGTTCTTGCCAATATAACTTAAATTCTCTAAGTTTATTTTGATGAAACTCCTCTGAGACTTGACTCATCTTTAATATTTCTAATGCTTCTTTTGAGGGCATCCAGCTTGGATCAATTTTTGTTTTATAAGTATTATTTTGAGCTGGAGATTGAATGCGGTAATTTGAAGTTTTTTTTACATTATCGGAATTAGTAATAAGTTTATAGCCGACTAATTTATTAATACTTGATTCAGCAATATTAGAATCTATAAAAGGGAATTCTTTTTTAATTAAGAAAACAAGATCATTAATGTTGTTAGAGAAATTGATTCTTTTTGATTTACAGAACTCAAGAATAATTGCTGACTCGATTCCAAGTGTTTCTGCAACCTCTTTAGAGAATGAGATATTATCATTATCTTTCAATCTACTATGAACCTCTCCTTTTCTCAACAGCATTGCTAAGGTTTTGTAGGCATGAGACTGTATCTTCCCAGCCAATACAGGCATCAGTAATGCTTTGACCATATGTAAGATTGTCAGAAATTTTTTGATTACCTTCAACTAAGTGACTTTCTATCATAACTCCCTTAATACTTTTGTTACCATTGGATATCTGTTCGGATATTTCTTCTATAACAGGAAGCTGTCTTTTGTATTGTTTTTGACTATTACCGTGGCTAGCATCAATCATAATAGATTCATTAACTTCAGCTTCTCGCAAAGCAGTCAATGTTTCATTTATTGAATCTTTATCATAATTTGGCTCTTTACCACCCCTAAGAATTATATGCGTATCATTATTTCCAGCAGTCTTTAGCATGGCAATATCAGATTCTTTTGTTGCTCCAAGAAATACATGAGAATGATTTGCTGCTTGAATACCATCAATAGCTGCTTTCAATCCTCCATTTGTAGCATTTTTAATTCCAATAGGGCATGACAATCCTGATGCTAATTCTCTATGGATTTGACTTTCTGCTGTTCTTGCACCAATCGCACCCCATGAAATAATATCCGTTATATATTGAGGAGAAATGGGATCTAAAAATTCAGTACCAGCAGGTAGATTTAAGTTTGCTAAATCTATCAATAGTTTTCTAGCCATCTCGACACCTTTTCCAATCTGATAGCTTTCATTTAAATCAGGATCATTAATTAATCCTTTCCAACCAACAGTAGTTCTAGGTTTTTCAAAGTAAACTCTCATTACAATCAATAGGTTTTCTTTAAAGCGAGTGTTTTGTTCTATTAGTTTTTTTCCATATTCAATAGCGCTTTCAGGGTCGTGAATTGAGCATGGGCCTACAACAACAAGTACACGATCGTCTTTGTCATGAAGAATTTGACTTATTTCTTGCCTTGTTCCGTAAACAAGCTTTGAAATATTATCATTGATGGGGTGTTTATTAACTAGCTCATAAGGAGCTGGAACTTTTTGCCTATCAATAATTCTTGTATTATCGGTTGAGTAATTCATTTTTTGTCATTATTTCTTATTTGAGCCCCTAATATTAAATGAATCAAATAAAATTAGTAGAGGTTTAGAAAATTAATTAATAAGTATTTATTTTTACAATACTAATTAAAAATTAACTAAACTTATAAATACACAATATGTTGTATTAATAGGCACTAAACCTTACACTATGTAGTGTTTATCATGCAAAATACTACTCAAACACAATTAGAGTTTCCAACTGTCATGGGACAGCCCTACGAAGTAATTCCAGATGATTTATTTATACCTCCAAACGCTTTAGAGCTTTGTTTAGAGACTTTTTCAGGCCCAATGGACCTGCTTTTGTATTTAATCAAAAAAGAGAATATTAATATTCTAGACTTAGATGTCTCAAACATTACAGATCAATATATAGAATACATTAATTTAATGGATGCCTTGCAATTTGAATTAGCGGCAGAATATCTAGTTATGGCTGCTACATTAGCAGAAATAAAATCAAGAATGATGCTGCCGCAAGAAATTCATGAAGAAGAAGAAGAAGATCCTAAATCCGCGTTAATTAAAAGGCTTCAAGAATATCAAAGATATAAAAGTGCCTCTGAAAAATTAGCTATTTTACCAAGAATTGATAGAGATTTTTTCACTGCTTCAGCAAAATTACCAGATTTAAAAATTGAAAAAAAAGATTTTCAAATTACAAAAGATGAACTAATTGCTATTTATCATGAAATAAAAAATAGACCAGATTTAAAATTAAATCATCAAATTGACTTTGAGGAACTATCAACTCAAGAAAGAATTCAGATAATCCTCGATATCTTATCTAAGAGAAATATTATTAGTTTTTCAAAGACTCTAAGAAAATCAGAGGGTAGGCATGGTGTTGTAGTTACATTTTTAGCATCACTAGAGCTAGCAAAAGATGGCCATGTTGAGTTGATTCAAAACAAAACCGAAGAAATTTTTCTTAAATCTAAAACTGGAGCAATAAGTTGAATATTAAATTAATTAATACAGTAGAAGCTTTGTTATTTGGAGCGGGACGACCATTAAGAATATCTGAAATAAGAAGTTTATTAGAATTAGAAGGCCTCGTTGCTGAATTATCAGATATTAAGAAATGTTTAAACGAACTTGAAATGAGATATATAGAATCATCTCTTGAAATTTCTGAAATAGCATCCGGTTATAGGCTTCAAATTAAATCTGCTTTCAGTCCAGCCCTTACTCATTTATGGAATGAGAAAACTCCTAGAATTTCAAAGGCTCTTATGGAAACTATATCTATTATTGCATATAAACAACCTGTTACCAGAGGCGATATCGAAGATATAAGAGGAGTAAGTGTTAGCACGCAAAGCATAAGATCTTTACTTGAAAGAAATTGGATAAAAGTATCAGGTTTCAAAGATGCTCCTGGAAGACCTGCGCTTTACTCAACAACAAAAGAATTTCTAGATGATTTAAACATGAAGAATTTATCAGACCTTCCAGATTTACCAGAGTCTGTTGAAACTAAAGACGTTTCTATGGAAGATCAATCCATGTCACAAGCAATCTAGCTCTTTTATTTAAATGTCAGAAAGGCTTCAAAAATTTTTAGCCCAAGCAGGTATTGGATCAAGAAGAGGTTGCGAAAATTTTATTAAGGAAGGAAGGGTTACAGTAAATGGAAATGTAGCAAAACTTGGTACAAAAGTTTCTAATGAAGATGTAGTTGAGTTTGATAATAAAGTTATTGAACTAAAAGAGGTAGATATCAAGCTTATTGCTCTTAATAAACCAGAAGGCGTTTTATCATCAACAGCAAGAGAGAAAAAAATTCCAATCGTTTATGATTACTTGCCTAACTATGCTAATCAAAGAAATTGGATATCAATAGGCAGACTTGATATCAACACCTCAGGGCTTATGTTATTTACTAATGATGGAAGCTTTGCAAACTATTGTATGCATCCATCTAACACAATCGATAGAGAGTATTTGGTTAGAGCGAGAGGCAATTTTTCAATTGAGAAAAAAAATGAAATGCTGAAGGGTATTATTATTGATGGTGAAAAGCATCAGTTTACCGATGTGGTAGAAGGAGAAAAAGTCGGAAGCAATCAATGGTTTTCAGTATGCTTGGTAAGCGGTAAAAATAGGGAAGTTAGAAAGATTTTTCAATCTCTAGATCTTGAGGTGAGTAGACTAAAGAGAACTCGGTTTGGTCCTATCTTTTTACCTTCAACTTTAAAAAAAGGTAAAACAATAGAGTTAACTCAAAAGGAAATAAGTGAATTAAAAAATTATGGCAAATGATTCTAAATCAACACAAGTCCATAAACTCTTTCTAAAAATTTCTAAACAAAATAAACATAAAGAATTTTATAACTATTTAAAGACGACTAAAATAATAAATATTGATTCACGTCTTAATAAAGACATCAGCCTTCAATTTTTTATTATTAAAACAATAATTGGGCAACAGGTTTCAGTAAGCGCAGCAAGATCTATTTGGAAAAAAGTTGAGATTTTTTTAGAAAATAAAAATAATAATATTTCATTAAAGGCTTTGGCTAATTGCGGCCTATCTAGACCAAAAGCAAAATACATACATGGAGTTATAAATAATGAGGAACTCCAATTAACGTCTAAGAGGACATTACAAACAATGCAAGACCAGGAATTGTCTGAATTTTTTTTAAAAATAAAAGGTATTGGCCCATGGACTTTGGGCATTATTAAAATGTTTTATTTGGGTCACTCAGATACATACTTAAGTGGAGATCTTGGAGTAAAAAAAGGAGCATTATATTTTTTTAAGGATAGTAAATATATGGGTGAAGATTATTCACCATATAAAACATATTTATGCCTATACCTATGGCAGAGCCTAAGTACTAATCTTGATTAAATTCAATATATCTATTGTTAGTATGATTGCTAAAATCAGATAACATCCATAAATAATAATCGATTAATGATGATGCATCTTTGAGAGACCTGGGGTCCTCTGCTGGATAGGCAAAAGCTCTCATAGAGGTTCGTGTTGCTCCTGGATCAAAATTGAAAACTTTAATATTTGAGATAGGCTCTAATTCATCTTGCAATATTTCAGACATAGATTTGATTGCTGTTTTGGATACAGCATACGCACCCCAAAAAGCTCTGCCTTTTTTTACTACCCCAGATGATGTAAATATTATTCTTGGGTTTGTTGATTGCTCCATCATTGGTGAAAGAAATTTAGTTAATAAATATGAGCTTGTAAGATTTGTTTGTATTACTTTATTCCAGGTAATCAGGTCATAATCAATCATCGAAGCCATTTTTCCCAATATAGCTGCGTTATGTATTAATCCATCCAAACATGAAATATTTTCAGATAAAACATTTGCTATTTCTTGCGCTTTATTCTCATCTAAATCATTAAGATCACATTTAATAATCATTGGAGACGTCTTGTGAGTATTTACAATTTCGTCGTAGAGAGCATCTAAATTATTTTCATCTCTAGCTAATAAAACTACATTTGCACCATATTTACTTAAAGACATAGCAACTTCTCTGCCAATACCTTTTGATGCTCCAGTAATTAATATATTTTTTTCAGCTAAAAAATTTTTTTCATAAGAATTTTTTATCTTCATATGCTTTTTAGTGCGTCAATTATTTGAGAGGCCTCTTTAACAATAACTGAGTCTTTATAATTTTTATCTTTGGATAAGCTGTAGCCATATAAACAACCAATGGTTTTTGTACCTGCTCTTTTTCCAGCTATTAAATCATTTGGATGATCTCCTACATAGACTGTGTGGCTTGGACTCACTCCAATTTTTTTACATGCTAACAAAATCCCCTCTGGACTAGGTTTGCTCTCTTTTAGATGATCAGGGCATATCAATACTTTTGAGTCTGACAATTCTTTGAAATAACTTACAAGCGGGAGTGCATAGTCATATGGCTTATTGGTTACGATTCCAAAAGCAATATCAGAGTCTTTCAAATAATTTATAACTGAATCTATCCCATCAAATACTACAGATTTATTTATTAAATTATTTTTATACTCTTGTAAGAATTCGTTTCTATATGTCTGGAAATTTGGATCACCTTGAGTAATTTCAAAACCAATTTCTGTGAATTTGGCAGAGCCTTCTGAAACAAAAGACCTAATACGATCAAAATCTAAAACATCTCTACCATATTTTTTAAGAATATTATTTAGAGATATTACAAAATCTGGAGCGGTATCAACAAGAGTGCCATCTAGATCAAATAAGACTAATTTCGTATTAAGACTTTTTGGCATACATTAAATAATTTACACCTAAATCATTATTCAGATGAGCTTTGTGTGTGATTGGGTTATAAAACATTCCTTTTGATCTATTAATTCTGCAGACCCTCTTCTAATAAAAGATCCAAGGGAAGAGGGTTTGATAAATTTATTAAATTCATGAGTTCCTTTTGGAAGAATATTAAATATATACTCAGCACCAACAATTGCTGTTATCCATGACCTTGGATTTTTGTTTATAGTTGATAAAAATAAATCTCCTTCTGACTTTAAAAGATTGATGCATGTACGCACTAATAATTCAGGGTCTGGAACATGTTCTAAAACCTCTAAACAAGTAACAATATCAAATTTTTCTTCCGAGCTATTCAGCAAGTCTTCAGCTGTCGATTCCATATAATTAATAGATTTATTATTATCTTGTGCATGAAGTTTGGCTATCTCTATTCCAGGACCAGCTGCATCAATTCCTGTAACAATTGCTCCAGCGTCGCTCAAAGCTTCAGCCAGAATTCCTCCGCCACACCCAACATCTAGAATTTTCTTTCCGGTAAGATCAACTTTGCTTGCAATATAATTTGCTCTCAAAGGGTTTATTACATGAAGAGGTTTAAAGTCTCCAGACTTATCCCACCATTTTTCTGCAAGTTCTGAAAATTTCTGAACTTCCTGTTGATCAATATTCATTGGGCAATTTTACATGTTATATATAGATTTAAACATAGCCCAACAAACTAATTTTATGTAGTAAAACTACATTTATATATGTTATACAAATCAATAGATATATACGTTTTGTAATTAAATTGACTTTTTATTTCTATTGGGCTTTACTTCACTACAAATACAAACATTAATTTAAAGTGATCATTTCAGCATTAAAATCTAATGACCCAAAAGATCAAAGATCTCCTATCCACATTGATACAGTCACAGCGTTAATTAATACTGGCGCAGACATTTTATTTGAAAAAGATATAGGTAGCGGAATTAATACATACGATCACGAGTTTGAAGAATTAGGTTTAAAAGGAGCATCTCGTTCAGAGTGTATTTCAAAGTCTAATCTTTTAATTACAAACCAGCCTTTGCAACTTGAAGAATTATCTTTGATGCAACCAGGCGCATCATTAATTGGCATGGTTAATCCATTTAGTAATCAAGAATTAATAAATGCTTGCGCAGATAGAAAAATTAATTTAGTAAGTATGGAATTTATCCCAAGAATCACTAGAGCGCAAAAAATGGATGTCTTAAGTTCGCAGGCAAATTTAGCTGGATATGCTGCTGTGATTGAATCAGCTAAGCATCTTTCAACAGCTTTACCAATGATGATGACAGCTGCTGGAACATTAAAGCCAGCTAGAGTATTTGTTATTGGTGTTGGGGTTGCAGGCCTTCAGGCAATTGCAACAGCCAAGAGACTTGGGAGCAAGAGTAGATGCTTTTGATACAAGAGATGTTGTTGAAGAACAAGTAAACTCTCTCGGAGCTAAATTTGTAAAAATTGATTTAGGAGAAACGGGCCAGACTGATCAAGGTTATGCAAAAGAATTAACCCCTGAGCAAGTTCAAAAACAAAAAGATCTTCAATCTGATGTATGTGCAAGATCTGATATTGTAATTACGACTGCTCAACTATTTGGCAGGCCAGCTCCTCAATTAATAGATAACAATACTATTAAAAAAATGAAACCAGGCAGTGTAATTTTTGATATGGCAGTTGAATCAGGAGGAAATGTTGAAGGATCTATTGCTGATGAAGTTGTAATTAACAATGGTGTAAAGATTATTGGCATATCTAATTTAGCTTCTTCTGTTTCTAATCATGCTTCTTTAGCTTTATCCAATAATTACAATCACTGGATAACAGATTTTTATAACAAAGAAGAAAGTGTTATTAATTTTAATTTTGAAGACGAAATTGTAAAAAGTAGCGTAATTGTATTTGATGGAAAGATACTTAACGAGAGGTTTCAATAATATGGAGATATATACTTTACTAGGGTTCGTTCTAATATTATCTATTTACTTAGGTTTAGAGTTGATATCAAAAGTACCAAGCACTCTTCACACACCTTTAATGTCTGGAGCAAATGCTATATCTGGCATTGCCTTAGTTGGAGCATTAGTCTTATCAACAGACTCTAACCTTCAGAGCTCTATCGCTTTTTTAGCTGTTCTTTTTGCTTCAATAAATGTTTTTGGTGGTTATCTAGTTACAAACAGAATGTTAAAAATGTTTAAGAAGAAATAAGTATGGATATTTTTAACGACATAACTGCAATTCAAAACATCACATACGTTGTTGCATCTATTTTGTTCATTTCTGGTATAAAAATGCTAGGTAAAGAAGATACTGCAGTAAAAGGTAACTTTTTATCAGCCTTAGCAATGTTTATTGCTGTTTCAGTCACGGTAGTGGATATAGTTAACCCAATGGTCTTGATTGGAGGCATAGCACTTGGTGCTGTTATTGGCTCAACAATAGCTTTAAAAGTGAAAATGACTTCCATACCTGAAATGGTTGCTTTATTTAATGGCTTCGGTGGCTTGGCTACCTTCTTGATTGCTTGGTCTGAGTTTAATTCTGTACCAGATAATTTATTCCAACATATTTTGGTAATGACAACTTTATATATTGGCGGCGTAACTTTTACAGGAAGTCTTGTTGCTTATGCAAAATTGTCTGAGAAGATAAAAATAGCAAAAACTTCAATAATTACAAAAATATTCACGACTATTTTTTATATTTCATTAGCCTTTTTACTATATTCAATATTCGTAACTCCTTTCATAGCTACAAGCTTTGAATTTTTTACTATATTGCTAGTTTTGACTCTTTTGGGAGGTATTGGTTTTGTTCTTCCAATTGGCGGTGGAGATATGCCAGTTGTAATTTCTTTACTAAATTCCTTTTCAGGAATAGCAGCGGCTTTTGCTGGCCTACTCTTATTAAATAATGTCTTAATTGTTGCTGGATCTCTTGTTGGCGCAAGCGGTCTTATTTTGACTGTAATAATGGCAAAAGCAATGAACAGATCTATAAATAATATTTTATTTGTTGGTTATGCAAGCTCTTCTTCCAAAAGTTCATCATCTGAAGATCAGGGTGATGTTAGCCCTATAAGCGTTTCCGATGCTTATTTAATTCTAGAGAGCGCAAGTTCAGTCTTAATTATTCCTGGGTATGGTATGGCGGTTGCTCAAGCTCAACATGTTGTTAGAGAACTAGGTGAATTACTGGAAGAAAATGGAACTGAAGTTAAATATGGGATCCATCCTGTAGCTGGAAGAATGCCAGGTCATATGAATGTTCTTCTAGCTGAAGCTAATGTTCCTTATGATGTTCTGGCTGAGCCTGATGACATTAACCCTATAATGGATTCAGTTGATGTCGCAGTTGTAATAGGTGCTAATGATGTTGTAAATCCATCGGCAACAGAGGAGCCCGGAAGCCCAATTTATGGCATGCCAATTATTGAAGTGCATAATGCAAAAACAGTATTTGTTCTAAAAAGATCAATGTCTGCAGGATTTGCAGGCGTGCAAAATCCTTTATTTTTTAAACAAAATACCAGGATGTTATTTGGTGATGCCAAGGAATCAATCGGTGGCCTAGTTTCTGAATTTAAAGACTAATATCTAGTCAAAATATGCTAAAATAATCCTTAAATTAAGGACCAATTTTTACTTCAAAAATCCATAGCATATGAGTGACTTCGCAAAAGAAATAATATCAGTAAATATCGAGGATGAGCTCAAGCAATCCTATCTAAGTTATGCATTAAGTGTTATTCACGGACGGGCACTACCAGATATTAGAGATGGCTTAAAACCGTACATAGAAGAATTTTATATGCGATGTATGATCTTAAAAATTCATACAACAAACCTTATAAAAAATCTGCAAGGGTTGTGGGTGATGTTATCGGTAAATATCATCCTCACGGAGACAGTGCTGTTTATGATGCCATGGTCAGAATGGCGCAAGATTTTTCAATGAGATATCCAATTGTTGAGGGTCAAGGAAATTTTGGATCTATTGACGGTGATCCTCCTGCTGCTATGAGATATACAGAAGTTAGAATGGCTAAAATTACTGATCAAATGTATGGAGATATTGAGAAAGAAACAGTCTCTTATTCTCCAAATTACGATGGAAGTGAATTTATTCCAGATGTTCTGCCTACAAAGATCCCAAATCTTTTAGTGAATGGTTCATCAGGAATTGCTGTTGGAATGGCAACAAATATTCCTCCACATAATCTAACAGAGGTTATAAATGCCAGCATAAATTTAATTAATAATCCAAAGTTGTCTATAGATGACCTAATTAAAGACATTTCTGGACCAGACTTCCCCACAGGTGGAACCATTGATGGAAGGGCTGGTATATATGAGGCATATAAAACTGGAAGAGGTATTATTCATACTAGGTCAAATACCTCTATTGAAGAAGATGAAAAATCAGGTAAACAATCTCTAATTATTAATGAAATTCCTTTCATGGTTAACAAAGCAAGAATGCTTGAGAAAATTGCTGAACTTGTTAAGGATAAAAAAATAGAGGGCATAACAGAAATAAGAGATGAGTCTGATAAAGATGGGTTAAGAGTTGTTATAGAAGTTAGAAAAGGAGATTCGGTAGAAGTTTTAGAAAATAATCTTTTTGCACAAACTCAACTAGAGCAATCGTTTGGAATTAATTTCACTGTTTTAGTTGATGGACAGCCAAAAGAAGTCAACCTCAAAGAGATGCTTGAAGCATTTGTTAAACACAGAAAAGATATTATTACCAAAAGGACTAAGTATGATCTTAAGAAAGCTAAAGATAGAGGTCATATTGTTGAAGGTTTAATGGTCGCAATAGCAAATATCGATGAAGTTATAACAATTATTAAAAAATCAAAAGATCCAAAATTAGCTGCCGAAGCTTTATGTAAAAAAGTTTGGAAAGCTGGGCCTGTGGAAGCTATTTTGAAAAAAGTTGGTAATGATGCATGCAAGCCCAAGGGTCTTAGCAAAGATCTTGGTATTAATGGAAAAAAATACAAGCTCTCCTCAGATCAAGCAAAAGCAATCTTAGAGCTAAGGTTAGGAAGATTAACTGGCTTAGAACAAGACAATCTAAGTGGTGAGTTTTCAGAAATAGTATCAAAGATAATCGATCTTCAAAAAATATTAGATGATAAAGAAACCCTCAAAAATCTAATGATAGATGAGCTTGAGGAAGTTAAATCTAATTTTGGTGATGAAAGAAGAACACTTATAAATGATACTAGAAGAGGTATCACTAACGAAGATCTGATACCTGAGGAGATGAGAGTTCTTACAGTTTCTAGAAGTGGTTATGCAAAAACTCAACCTCTTGATGAATACAGAGAGCAAAGAAGAGGGGGCCAAGGAAAGGCAGCAGCCTCTGTTAAAGAAGAAGATCTAATTCAAAATCTATATGTTCTTAGTAGTCATATGCAAATTTTATGTTTTACCACCAAGGGTAAAGTCTTTTGGTTGAAGGTATATGAAATTCCTGTTGCTTCAAGAACATCCAAAGGAAGACCTTTAGTCAATATGCTAAATTTAGATGATGATGAATCCGTAAGTGAAATTCTTCCTGTCAGTGAATTTTCTGATGAAAAATGTATTTTTATGGCAACTCGAAACGGAACAACTAAGAAAACCAACTTAAGTCTTTTCTCGAAAAAATATAAATCTGGAATTAAAGCTATCAACCTTGATGATGATGATAAATTAGTTGGTACTGCAATAACATCAGGCGATGATGAAATTCTATTAGCATCTTCTTCTGGAAAATTAATTAGGTTTAATGAATCGCATGTTAGACCTATGGGCAGAACAGCTCGAGGTGTAAGAGGGCTTAGATTGAAAAAAGATGAAAAACTGATCTCTCTAATGGTTGGTGATCCGGAAAAAACTATTTTATGTGTTTCAGAAAATGGATATGGAAGAAAACAGCTTTGGAGGATTTCCCATCTCATAATAGAGGAGGGCAAGGCGTTATTTCTATGAAAACCAGTGAAAGAAATGGTCTGATGGTCTCGGCTGCTTTGGTAGAAGACGAAGATGGCATCATGTTGATTAGCGATAAAGGAACTATGATCAGAACAAGTGTTTCTCAAATACCAACCCTAAGTCGAAATACCCAAGGTGTTAAAATCATTACTCCAAAAGATGGTGAAAAACTCATAGAGTGTGTGACCATTCCAAACGAAGAAGATCAAGAGGAAGAATAATGCGCAAATGGAATTTCTGCGCAGGGCCAGCTGTAATATCAGAAGAGGTATTATCTGAAGTAAGAGATGAATTACTAGAATGGGGTGATTCTGGTATGTCTATTATGGAAATGAGTCATAGATCTAAAATTTATGATGGTGTTGCAACAGAGGCTAAACAAGATTTTATTGATATTTTAAAAGTTCCTGATTCTCATGATGTATTGTTTCTCCAGGGAGGAGCAACTCATCAATTTTCAATGGTTCCTCTTAACTTCTCAGAACCCAACTCTCAAGCAGATTATGTTTTATCTGGTTCTTGGTCAAAAAAAGCTATTTCAGAAGCATCTATGTTGACTCAAGTTCAAACAATTGCTTCATCTGAAGACAAAAGTTTTACGTATGCTCCTCATGAAGATTTATGGAATATTTCTAGCGATGCCTCATACGTTCATTATTGTCCAAATGAAACCATCCAGGGCGTTGCCATTCATAATGCTCCAGTGGTTAACGCTCCTTTAATAGCAGATATGTCATCAGTTATTCTTAGCGAGCCCATTGATGTATCAAAATTTTCATTGATTTATGCTGGAGCTCAAAAAAATATTGGTCCAGCTGGCCTAACAATGGTAATAATAAGCAAAGATTTTATGGATAGAGAGAATAAAAATCTTCCTAATATATTAAGATATTCTAAACATGCTGGATCAGATTCTATGTTAAATACTCCCCCCACCTTTTCATGGTATATGGCAGGAAAAGTTTTTAAATGGATAAAAACCTCTGGCGGCCTAGAGTTTTTTAAAGAACAAAATCATAAGAAAGCGTCAACACTCTATAACTATATAGATAATTCAAGTTTTTATTCAAATCCGGTAAGAATTGAAAATAGATCAATAATGAATGTTCCATTCATACTAGCAGACAATAACCTTGACTCTCTCTTCCTCGAAGAGTCTGAAAAAATTGGACTACTTAACTTAAAAGGCCATCGATCAGTTGGCGGAATGAGAGCTAGTATATATAATGCAATGCCTTTGGAAGGAGTTAATGAGCTCGTAGATTTTATGAAAATCTTTGAAGCAAAATATGGTTAATACAANATGGCTACAGAAAATTTAAAATCCTTAAGATCTAAAATTGATAAAATTGATAAAGATCTTTTAAAATTAATTCAGAAGAGAGCAGCTTTGGCTGTAAGTATTGGCAAAATTAAATCAAAGACAAGTCCTAATTCATCATTTTATAAGCCTGATAGAGAAGCAACCATATTAAGAAATATTCTTAAAGATAATGAAAACGGAGCTCTTTCGAATGAGAAGATAAAAACAATATACAAAGAGCTTATTTCAGGATGTCTCTCTTTGGAAGAGGCATTAAAAATATCCTATTTAGGTCCAGAGGGAACACATTCAGAAGCAGCTGTTCATGGACACTTTGGTTCGCTTGTTTCAAGAATACCATCACCAACAATCGATGATGTTTTTCATCAAGTTTTAAAAGGAGAGTCAGATATTGGAGTAGTCCCAGTTGAAAATTCATCTGAAGGAGTTATTAATACAACCTTAAACTGTCTTGCTGACAATGAAAGCCTATCAATAATTGGTGAAATATATCTTGATATTAATCATCAATTAGCCTCTGGCAATAAGTTTGATATAAAGGAAGCTTTTGCTATTGCATCTCATCCTCAAGCTCTTGGACAATGCAATAAATGGATAGAAAAAAATATTGGGTCAATCAAAAGATTAGAAATGCCAAGTTCTGCGGTAGCTGCGAAGTATGCAAAAGAAAATAAAAATATTCTATGTATTGTTAATTCATTAGCTATTGAAAAATATAAATTGAAATTGCAAAAAAAGGATATTCAAGATTATTCAGATAACAAAACAAGATTCCTTGTCATTGGACAAAATGAGCTCGGCTCAACAGGTAAAGATAAAACATCTTTNCTTATTCAAACAGCAAATCAACCCGGAGCACTTATAAATATCTTAAGACCTTTTGAAAAAAGAAANATTAATTTAAGTAAAATTGAAACACGTCCCTCAAGAGGAAATATTAANTCTCACGATTTCTTTATAGATTGTGAAGGCCATAAAGATGATTCAAAATTAAAGCTTGCAATTAAAGAAGCTAAAAGTGCAGGCTCGCTTGTAAGAATACTTGGTTCTTATCCTCAGCATGTATGAATAAGCTACTAGATAATATTAATAAAGGTATTGCTGAGCTTCATCCTTATGAACCTGGTAGATCAATAGATGAGGTTGTGGCCGAATACAAGCCCGATAAAGTAGTTAAACTTGCTAGCAATGAAAATCCTCTTGGGCCATCCCCAAAAGCAGCTAAGATCCTGTCACAAGCAAATAATTTGCACTTATATCCTGATGGAGATTCTAAAAAATTAAAAGCACTTATCGCAAGACATGAGCTATTGACTGAAAAGAATATTATTGTTGGAAATGGATCTAATGAAGTTTTAGAGCTTGCTGCAAGAGCCTTTCTTAATAAAGATACTAGTGCAGTAATGTCTAAGCATGCTTTTGCTGTATACAAAATTGTTACTCAATCATGTGGCTCTAAAATTATTGAAGTACCTGCTAAAAACTGGAAACATGCACTAGATGATTTCCCTGAATTTATAGATGAATCTACACGAATATGTTTTGTAGCTAATCCAAATAATCCTACAGGAACTTATAACTCTCATGAA
>JGI20155J14468_10001724_pt1 | contig 16763 bp, 9 predicted proteins | sample COG_05_FD_14468 | JGI IMG/M metagenome (IMG submission 14468) | reverse complement strand
ACTATTACTACTACTAATACAATACTACAAATTTATTCTTCATTCAACCACTCGTCTCGGTGGACCCTGGCGTATTCGAGCACGACGGGCATTCCATTCACGAACGGTTGGTTCAACAAGACCGAGTACCATCCGAGCAACGGCGCGGCGCCCAAGGAGGAGACCCAGAAGCACGAGTGCGAAGCCGGGTCGAAGTTTTCGCATCTCGATTGGCTCGTGAAGTAGGCTTTCGTCTCGTAAGTCTTGATGAACTTAGCTGGAGTGGCCTTGACGAGTTGCGGGAGGTCCGCGACGCGTTTGCGACTGGCGATGAGTTCGAGTAAGGTCAAGTAGATGTTCGAGCTGCCGTCGCCGAGGACAAAGTCGCCGATTTTTGCCGCGAGTAACAGTTCGGCGACGAACGCGCGTTCGCGGGTGAATGGGGACTTTTTGTTGCCTTTAGCCTCGTTCATGGAGCTTTCGCGCAAAGCCCAAGCAAAGACGGGGACGTCCAAGTCCATTTCCGCGGCATGTTTGCTAAAAACCAAGATTGGTTTATCGCCGCACAAGAGTATCTCTCCTCGGTCGTACCGTTGGCGAACTTCTTTAATGACTTGACCAGAATCGGTCATGACAAAGATGGTTTTCCAGCATTTTTTCGTGCTTTCTGCGAGTATTTTTAACGCAGAGATGTATCGCGTCACCGCTCGGTAGCCACCAAAGACGTTGTAGTACGGATCCTCTCCTTTCTTGTCCGATTGACGGATTTGAAGGATGACAGTTGGCGAGCGCACTTGGTGGAGGTTCTCAAAGTATCGCTCCGAGAGCATTTCGGTGGTTTCTTTCGTCGGGCGGAGGATAACGCTCGATGTTAACATGGACATGTACATGAAATGCGCTTGACAAGCGGACGAGAAATCGTTGCACCCGAGTTCAAAATTCAGCGCGTGCGAGTGGACAAACGGCGGATCGTATGGTATCACGTCGTACGTCTTCGAGTACTCGTCGTCGTCGCGCGTTCCGGGTAACGGAAGGTTCTCGTACGGATTAAACGTGCGAATAAGAAACTCTTCGGCAATTTCACCTTCGTTTTCGAACGCGCTTGAATAGCCTCGACGATTGATTCGTTGCTCAAACTCGTCGCGTTTGCTGCGCCACTCCGATTCGCTCATCTCTCGGTTCGCTTTCGACGCGACGCCGGCGGCCAACTCCGAGCGAATACTCCGCCAAACGGATGCAGGTATTTGCGAATTTAACGTTTCGGGATCAAATCCTTCGGGCAAAGAATCGCCAAGTAACTCAATGTCCACGCCATCGCATCGACCGTTGTGGCAAATGATAGCGTCCTGATATCCTTTCAACAACTCTTCGTTCACATCTTCGTCTCTGAAATTGAACAAAAGGTTCGGACACGTGTGCATAACGAACGTCATCGCCGCGTTTACCACGTTTTCCCTGTGCGAATCTTCATTTCCACGCTCAAATACGATTGGTTCTCGACTCTCCTTACTTTCCTCGACGGTTCGATCGATCAAATCGCGAATTTTCTCGGTCACCTTTTTTATCCGTTCCACGTGCGAAAAGGAAAACCACTCGGATTGGTCGTAACCTTCCACCGCGTCGCGAACCGTTTCGACAAACTTGTTTATTTTTTCGTGCGGCGCGCCGTGTGAGGTGCTTGGGAACATAATTGGTCCCAAAACTTCAATAGCTGTCGCTAATTTTACCCTAATTTCTCTCTTCGGACTATTCTTCTCGCCCGTCCTCAAAGTGCACTTGGTCAGCGGCATGAACAAATGGTCCATACCAGAATCCCACGGCGGTAAAAAAACTAAAGTTCTCTCTAAACTCGTCGCTAAAACTAACGCGCGCTGCAAATAAATATGCAATCGACACCCCAGCGGACACTGTTCCAAAGGTACGATCAAAAGCTTACTCTCGTCGCAATCCGTCGGAAACTGTAACTTCCTCACGTCTCGCAATACCAATTCCATCGCGCGTTTCGTCCATCGTAAAGTTTTTCTTCTCACTTTCGTCAGCGATACCTTCGGTATTCTCCTCTTCTCCTCTTCTTCCCCTCCTCCACTATTACTACTCCTCTTCACTCTTCCTTGCAAATGATCAATCTTAAACGTTCTCTGCGCCATGCTCTTCTCCAGCTCCTCCTTCCTCTTCTCCTCATCCGCGCCGATACCTCTTCGTATCTCGTCCAGCGTCAGCTGGTTTCCGAAACTATCGAATCTCCACGGTAACAAAGGACCAATCATAGAATGTTTCCTTCCACTCTCCTTATCACCGTCCGTGTACATGTACCGTTCCACTACATCTTTATCCGTCGTTCGGTGTTTCTCTCGCATCATTTTTTCTCGCTTCCCGTCTATCAGTTGGACGCCGTGGGCGGAACGCTCGAACAGCATCTCTCCCTCTTCATCATAATCATCGTTATCATCATTAACTCTCTCTTCGCGAGAATAATAATCCGTGTACTCGTACTCGCCGTCGTCATCATCGTGCTCTTCTTCTTCGAAAGAAGCCGGTGGTTTTCCGTCGTCTCCGTTTCCCTTAATACTAAAGTTTTCTCCTCCGCCTTCTCTTCGCGAGGACGATGCGGAAACGAAATGTTTCGTCAAAGAAAACTCGTCGCCTTCGAACGCGTTCGTTTTCGTCATCGTAAACAACAACAACAAAGCGGGAAAGAGGAGGACGAAGGGAGGAAGGCGACGGCGCGAGGAAAACATAATACGCGTCGTCGTCGTTTACGTCGCGTCTTTGATTCTTTTAAGTGAAGGAATTTCAAGTGTTTCTTAAACTCTTTAGAGCTTTGATTTTAAAACGCTGATGTGTGCGTGTGCGAGAACGTTGTACACTTTATTTCCAACAGACCAACACTAAATTCTCTAAAGCTAGAGCTACGGTAAGCATCTTTCTCGATGGGTTGTTGCTCACTTGGAGGCAGCGAGCTTCCTTCGATCTTCTTTGAGTTGCTGCAGGCGTTTCTCGATCGTGACGAGTAAAGGCGCGTACACGTCCTTGGCGATGTCGATTCCGTTGTTCTTGCCTCCTGCGCTCGAGGAGCGTATTCTTCGCGTTTTCGCGGGCGTCGCCGGCGCTGATTTGGAATAGTTGCGATTTAAGTTGGTGTCTCTTTTTAGACGCTCGAATTGGTCGCGGTCTGTGTCGTTTTGACCATCTTCGTCGTTCGCGTTTGAGTTTGCTTTGTCTTTGGAAGAAGGATTGGCGTTTTCTTTGTTAGACGACGACGTCCACATCGCTTGCTCTTCCATGAGCGTCATGAGCTTGTCGTTCTTCGCCGTCTCTATGTGGACGAGTTTTTCCTTATTCGACACTTCTTCGCGAAGTTTATGTTCCGTTTGTAACATTTGCTCCAAATCGCGTTCGATTGAGTCCAAGTGTTCGTCTCGGGAGTCGATTTCTTCCAACAAAGCGTCTCTTTGCATTTGCAACTGTTCGATGACTTCTTGCTGTGCGACAATCTCATCGTCGGCTTCGGTGAGCAGAATGCCGAGTTCTTTCGTTTTACTCACGTGTTCGCGCGCGAGACTTTCGAGCCGCTCGATTTTATAATCTAAAGCATTTTTGACGCGCTCGATGGTTTCCTCGAAGAACGTTTCGTCGTCGAACATCTGGTCTTCTTCCCGTAAGGATTCCTCCAACGCTTCTTCGTCCGTCAATCGCGATTTGGCTTTACGCGAACGGCGAAAGGGAGACTCGGGGACTAAGCTTCTCGCGCTCTCGTTCCCATAGTTCTGCTCCTTTTCGTCGTCGGCTTCTAGCGTCGTCATTTTCTCTACCAATCGCGCGACGATATCAACCGTCTCGCGCAAATTCTTCACCTTCCTTCGTTCTTCCAACAAGGATTTCGCCAACGTCCTAGTCTTTTCTTCGCCGACGACGATGGCGTTTTCCAACTCGTCCGCTTCAGATTCTACTTTATCTGCCATCGATTTCGTCTTTTCCGATAAGTTTTTAAAAACAGCAATTTGCTCTTTTGATTGGTGCAACGCTTCGGCGAGGTGTTCGTTTTTGCGCCTTTCGGCGTGAAGTTCGGCGATGAGCGCGGCGTCGGCTTTCGTCTGCTTCTCGCTTCCTCCAAACTCCTCGTTGTCGTTTGCGTCGTCGTCGTCGCTTTCTCTTCGATCGTTTCCTTCTTCTCCTTGCTGCCGCTGTTGCTCCTCGCTTGCCTTTAAATCTTGACGCAAAGCCATGATCGTATACTCCGCGTCGCGTAACTCCTCTTCAAACTCCAACGCTTTGTTTTCTGCGACTCTCTGCTTCGCGATGGCCTGGTCGCGTTCACGTCGCATGGCGTCTCTGGCGCTTTTTAAAACATCTCGTTCACTCACGTCATGTTCGTTTTCCTTCTCGCGTTCTTCTTCTTTTTCTATTTGTGGTGCTAACTCTACCTCCATCGTGTTCTCTTTTTCTTTTTCCTCGACGGTTTCTTTACTTCTCGTTTCCGGCACTATGCTCGCGTACGCTCTCAAAGTTTCCTCCGCCGTCGTCGCTCTTAATTCCGCTTTTCTCGTCGTCTCCTCCAATTCTTCCGAGCGTTTACGCTCTTCGATCAACATCTCGTTCGTTTCCAACAAACTCTCTCGCAAAGCTTCGATTTCCTCCTCTCTTTCCTCGAGCAGCAGGAGTTTCTGTCGATGTTGTTCTTCGCTCTCTCGCGCCTCTTCCATAAACGTCCCTCTCGTTTTTTGCGCATCCTCTTCGTGTCGTAGTATTTCCGTCTTCGCTTCTCCTCCTGCTTTGTTGTCTTCAATTCGCATCTCTCCTCCTCCTCCTCCTTCTTCTTCTTTAACTTCTTCTTCTTCATTCGGTGGAAACTTTTTATCATCGTCGCACACCCCAACGATTGGAACCGTCTTCTCTTCGACGTCACCACCACTATCGACGACGCCGCTCGCCGCGAGAGGAGGAGGAGGAGGAGGAGTACACGCGACTCCTTTTCCTCCTTCTTCAACGTCTTTCTTCTTCTTCTTCTTCCTCTTCTGATTTCGATACGCATCTAAACGCGCTCGGCCTTTCTCTCTCGCATTCGAAGAAGCAGAAGCAGTCGTCGCGGAAGAACTCATCATGCGAAACGGATGATGCGCGTTGGAACAAAGTTACCACGTTCTGCAGACTTTACACATCTCAGACAGAGACAACATCTCTGCTCGTTATTATTACACACGGGGGATAAAAAAAATTGAAGAAAACACGGAGAAAAAAAAACCAACTGTCATCACAGTTTTCACGTTTAGGGTCAAACCCTAATTTGTGCCACTTTATCCAAAAGCGAGCTTTTTTCTCTTCCTTCCCGTTCGTGTGTGTTGCTTCAGAAGATTGAAGAAGCGTTTGCGTGCGCGCGAGAGATACGACGACGCGGAGAAAGAGCGAGAGAGATACGAGAGAGAGAGTTATTCTTTACGATCGTCTCGGGTTTTAATTTGTTGCGGTTGAGAGAATATATATATGCACGGTATTATGTCGGAAGCTTCTTTGATGATGCGGGGAGGAGGATGTGCGTGGAAAGGAACCAACAACGCGCGAACGACGACGAGCGCGACGAACGAGAACGGACGAAGAGCGTTTAACAACCTCCTCGCGCAAAAACAGAAGCAGAGAAGATCACCCAACGCTACTGTTAAGAAGAAGAACAACAAAGCGTTCATTTCGTCGGTGGCTGTTGCGGCGGAGGATTCGACGCAAGTCGCCAACGAAATACCCGCGAAAGGAACGAAATACGAAAGGGAGAACGCAATCGCGTTGGATGCCGTGCGCATAGCGTCCACGATTTGCGATAAAGTGCAAGCGCAACTGATGCGGATGGATGAAAAGTCCATCACGAAAGGGGATAAATCGTTGGTGACGTTGGCGGATTACGCGGCGCAAGCGGTTATCGCGTGGAGAATAGGGCAGGATGAACCGGATATGAAGTTTCTCGGGGAAGAAGACGCGGACGCGTTAGTGAATGGTGGCGAAGACGGGAAGGAAGTTTTGGGGAAGATTACGATTTTAGTGAACGAGGCTATTCATTTGTTTTATCCTGAGGCGAAAGAGTTGACCGACGACGACGTGGTGGCGTTAATCGATAAAGGGAAAGGCGAGGGAGGTCCAGAAGGAAGGCATTGGATCTTAGACCCGGTGGATGGGACGCTTGGGTTCGTGAGAGGCGATCAGTACGCCATCGCGTTGGCGCTCATGGACCAAGGCAAGTTGGTTTTAGGCGCCATGGGTTGTCCGAACATGCCAAAAAGCGGGGACGTTTTGGAGTTTAACGACGCGTATTCTTACGGGTTTTCGCCGAGGACGGTGTCGAAAATGTTGGCTGGAGGTTCGAGTGCGAAAACGGATTGGTATAAAGGGTGTGTGTTTACCGCGGTGAGGGGAAACGGGTGCTGGATGTGGCCGACGTCACCAGATGTCAAAGTAAGTCCAACGAAAGTGCACGTGTCGTCTGCGTTTGACCCGCGGAAGGCGCGCTTTTGCGAGCCAGTGATGAAAGCAAACTCCAGTCAAGGTTTCACTGCCTCAGTCGCGGATAACTTGGGCATCGAATCCAAACCGTTGCGGATATACTCGCAAGTGAAATACGGCTCCGTCGCTCGCGCCGACGCCGACGTGTTCATGAAATTCCCGAAAGCTGAATACCGAGAAAAGGTGTGGGACCACGCCGGCGGCGTCATCCTCGTCGAAGAAGCCGGCGGCGTCGTCTCAGACGCCGGTGGCGTGCCTCTCGATTTCAGTAAAGGGAGGTACTTGGAATTGGATCGGGGCATCGTCGCGGCGAGTTCCGCGTTACACGAAAAGTTGATGCAAGCCATTCAAATGAGTTGGGATAGCGCCGCGCTTTAATAAAAACGTATACGCGCTACGCCACGCCGCGAGAAAGAAAGAAAGAAAGAAAGAAAGAAAGAAAGAAACGTGTTGTGTTAAAAAAGTCATCATCATCCGTTGTATTTAAAAAAACTATATAATCAATATTGATATTCTTTGCTTTCTGCTTCATCGCCGAGTCGTTCGTCTCGCGCGTTCTGTTTTCTTTTGATCCATTTCAGTGAATGTGGGCACCCTCCAGTGTGCGTACAAATTACGTACGAGGGGAAAATTCTTCAGATTCACGCGCACTCTTCCAACGCACATAAAGTACACTCAAACGAGCGAAACATGCCACCAACAACCCTCTCAGTCGTGAAATCTCTCGTCAAACCAATCGCTTCAGACGACGAGACCGTGAATACTCGCGCGAATCGGTACCCGATCTCCACTTTAATCGTTTTCATCCATCACATCTCCGCGTTGGAATCCGTCTACTCCAAAAAAAGCAACCGAGAAATCCCGCTTCGTAAACTCAAAGTCAGCGATCACACGTTCGACGACGGGAACGTAAATATGATTTTATGGCGAGAACGAGGAAAACATCGAAACGCTTCACGTCGGGGACGTGGTTTTAGTGCAAAACGCCCACGCGAGGTTCAATCCGTTCAAGAACGAGATGGAAATTAGTGTCAGTGGTGAGAACGCGTCTGGCGTGTTTCGAACGATCGTGAGGCGCGAAGCGTTTTACGGGAACAAAACGATCGAGGAGATGCGCGAGAGAGTGGTTCCTGTACATCGAAAGTTCGGCACGACGGACGATAACGCGACCAGGGATGCGGTTTTGACCGTGTGCGCGTGGGTGTACGGGGAGAAGATGTCTTTTTTGTACCATTTGAAAGAGAGGATGGATTTCTNGGGTGCCAGCTTTCGTCCTCCGCCTCCTCGCGCGTCGTCGAAGAGGAGAGCGGGGGAGGAGGAGGAGGAGGAGGAGGANGAAGAAAAGGAAGAGTTTGAGATGCACCATCAACAACAACGAACGAGCTTTGTGAAAAGATTCAAGAGAACTTTATTGGAAGAGTACGTTGGAGTTATTTTGGACGTTTCCTTCGTCAAGTCCTCGTTCGGTGACGCGTTCAACGGGAAGTACGTCAGGCCGGTCTTGACGCTTTCGAGACGACCGGTGGATCGACAAAGGAACGAGCAGTTGTTGCAACGACGACTGACTTTATCGAAACCGACAGAGTCGCCGCAGGTGCTAAATAGATTGGCATGTTTTGATAACATGCTCATTGGAGATCAATCGCCAACACTTGGTAAGCGACCGGGTGATGATTTTACGAACTTTATCGAGGCGACGTTATCGGCGGCGCCGAAACGCGAGGCGAAGGATTTGGCCGAAAGCGTGTATAAAATCGGGAGGTGCGTAGAGCTGAGAGACTTTGCAATCGCGGAAGTTTTGAACGGAAACGAACGAAAAACGAACCGCAGTTGTGTGCAAAACAATAAAGAAGACGAAGTTGACAACTTCGGTTCCTCGGAAGAAATCGTGAAAAAGCTCGTTTTCGTGGACACGATTTCCACCGTTCGAGTGTTGGATCCGAACAAAGATCCGCGCGCGAGGAAAGTCATGACGGTGGTTGGCGAAACACACAGAAGGTTAAGCTTTGAAGTTGAGAACGTCTCCGAAATATTCCAAGACATCAACGAGAGAACTTTTCAAGAGTTTACGGATAATTACGACGAAGAAGACGAACGCGTGTACGGACGAGAGGTCGTCGAAGAGAAACGCAGAGAATGTGTGAAAGCGGCGATGGAAAAGAAACATAAAGAGATGTTGTTGTCGAAAACGAGGAAGAGAGTCGCCGCGATGATGATGACTGAGACGCAAAACACGACGCACTCCATCGCGGAGATGTTTGAAAGCGTGAATAATAATAACGCGAACGTCATCAATCGTCCTGTCTTGTACGAAGATGGTACGACAAACAGGCGTCGACTGTTACCGCCGTTCGTCGAGTTCAAAGCAGTCGTAAAATACGTGGAAATTGAACGCGACGTTACGAATTCGCGGTCATCTCCATCGTCGTCTTCAGCTGAGTGCCAAAGAAAGCAGCGTAAGAAATCCATAACGAATAGCGCGAAGAAATCCATCTTATCCGCAGATGGCGTCATGCGCGTGCCTGGATTGAAAAACGGCACGAAGAGCGTTTCGGAAATCGCGAGTGAACTCGTCCAAGTGGCATGCGCCACTTGCGAGAACAAACTCCACAAAGACAAAGAGGACGTGTACGAGTATTGCAAACACTGTCCAGCGGGTAAACTTTCGAGTGCCAACGTCAACAAGTCGAGAACGAAGTGCGTGTTCAAACCGCTCGTTTTGGGTCTCGAAGACGCTAAAGGCGATTGCATTCGAGGTAAAATCCCACCTTCGCTCGTTTCCGATTTGGTATTTTTTCAAAAACCGGAAGATATTTCGGACGGAAACACGGACGTAACGCTGAGAAGCCGCTCGGAAACCATTGCGATTGGTGCGTTGCGGGCGTTGATGGCGGGTAAACGAAACTCACCGTTTACTTTTACCGCGAAAATGCCAAAATCCGACGAGAACGGTTGGGTCGTTCGAGGAGATGAAATTGAAATTGTGCGTTTCGATAGCTGCTTGACGCCGTCGAACTCTTTAGAAGAAGAAGAAACAGAAGAAGAAGAAGAAGAAACAGAATAGTTTGAAGTGTATACATATTTATGCAACAACGGTACTACATACATTCGCACTTAAGGAATAAATAATCTGATTCAGAACCTTTGCGCGCGAGTGCACAAATTCTAAATCGATGTGTGCTTGAGTGAATTTGGTCGTGGCGACTGTCGTATTTTCTTCGTCCTCGGGGTCAACGAGAACGTTCCGGTCTTTTTGTTTTTGCGCTTCAGGGCAAGAAAGATTACACCGACTGGATAAATTATCTATCGCCGCGTATATTAGTGCCAAAGACTTTTCGGTCATCATTCTTTTTGCGATTTGCGCTTTGGCCGTTTCGATCTCTCGTTTGCTCTCTATTGTCGTCTCTTTTTGCTTTTCGCGCAAGGTAAACACGGCTGATTTTTCACTCTCTATAGTTTCTTTGATAACTTTTTTATGTTCCGAGAACTTCTCGAACGCCTCCTCTGAAGCGCTCGAGGCGTATTCCTTCCTCGCGCGTAAAGAATCATTCACATCTTTCAGAGTCGCGTGTCGGAAAAGAATATCGGCAATGTCTTCAAATTTCCTACCGCCGTCATCGCCGTCGCCGCCGCCTCGCGCCTCGTCCTCGTCCTCGTTTTCGCTCGGTGCGATAGTAGTCTCTAAATCTGCCGACGTCGACCCAAAACTTATTCTTCCATCTGACGACGAGTCTTCGCGTCTTCCGTGTCCACAACACGCTCTCAGAAACTCCAACACGCTCGACAACGCCCGATTCTTCCTCTCGCACCGTCTCCTCCGCCGCCCGAATGAACTCGCCTCCCTCCTCAACGCCACGAGAACCTCGTTTTCTAAAACCCAGCGCTCCATCTTACTCTCCTTCGCGCTTTCCATCGCTTTCTGCATCTTTCGTTCGTTCTCTCTCGCAAAGTTCTCAAATTTCGTGCAATCGCGATGCAAACTCTCCTGCGCTTGCAACAAAATCCCCTCGCGTTCGTCCAACCGTTTCGTCGTCTTTTCGCACTCAAAAATCGTTCGTTGCAATTTCATCGCGATCGCATCGAGCTCTCGGTTCTTTTCCAAGAGAACCGTAGAGGTTGTCGAGCACGTTCCCACTTCGTCTTCATCGTCGTCTTCTTCATCGTGGCTTTCGTCGTGGTCCAAGAAAATCTCCTCCTCTTCCTCTTCATCGTCCTCGTCCTCTCTCAACCGAGTAGGTTTCGTCACGAACGCAAAAGGGCCGTCGTGGTCGTTGTTCTCCTCTTCATCCTTATCCTCTTCCTCTCGGACGAGTCGACGAGGACGATAACGCTCGAAAGATGATTTCGCGGAATACATGTACGCGTACCTCTCCCGACGCGCTGCTCTCTGATGCCAAACCAAAGACGTTTTAAATGACAGAGTCAACGCTTAAAAATTACCTAATTTTAGGTCCTCAAAGCGCGCACCTGGAACCCCGCCAAAACTCGAGAGACCAGTACTAACTTTTGCGTTCACGCGACGGAATTATAGCGAAAGCGGACGGGAAAGAGCGCGCGCGCTGCATTTTGCGACGTAAACGACGAGCGCGTGCGCGTGAGGCGCGATGAAGAGAACAAACCTATATTCGAATATTTTAGAGAGCACCCGCAGTAGGGGAAAAAAATACTTTGACTTCAATTAAATTTTGTGGACCTTTCACTCCTTTCCCCTCGTATTCTTTCGTGTTTGTATATCTTCTGTGCCGCGTGAGTGTGAGATATATCCGTGAAAATGCAGCGTTCAAAGATGCAAAACGTTACGCGAGCGTTATTACGTTTGCGCTCGTTTTCTGTTCGAGCGAAACCAATGNGAGATGAAGATACGCGCGCGTGACTGGTGTTTTTTTACTTGTTTTTTCTCCTTCTCTNGAAATACGAGCAACAAGGGATTTCTCTTCATTTTTGCGCGCAAAAAAGAGACCTCTCTCTGTCTGCGGTGTTAGACGGCGAGGTAAAGATAAAGAAGACAAAGAAGACGCGGACGACACGTTGCGACGATGACGATGCCGAAACAACAACAACAACAACCACCGCAAAATACTGCGCATCTCTTTTCGTATACATTATCACCATCATCCCCCAAGAAAAACCGCGCGTTCCTCGTCACCACCGTCCTCTCTCTCATCCTCTGCGTGCTCTCGGTCACGTTCGACCGCAAGTTACCGCGCGCTTTGAGCGCATCATCGTCCTCAAATCCGTTTATATTTAGCGAATCGCGAGCGATGGCGACGGCGACGACGATAGAGCAGCTTGGCTCTCGCGCGGTTGGAACGGAGAGCGAACAACTCGCGTTTGAGTTTATTCGAAGGAGGGTGGAGACGATTCAGAAGAAATATTCAGCGACGAAGGCGAGCGGCGAAGAGATTGAAATTGAAATTCGGGACGACGCGTTCAGCGGGTTGAGGAAACGAGACGCGGACGAAATCACGAGGAACCCGAAAAGGAGGAGTGGTCGTGCAAGGACGACGAACTTAGGTGGGTACGGCGGCGAGGGAGCGAACGACGAAGAGAACGAGGAGACGAACGACAACGCGAAGAAGAAGAAGTGGGGGATATCGGACGTGTACAGGTACGATAACTTGAGGTCTATTTCCGTGCGAGTGCGACGGCGGAGAGACACCGTTTCGTTTAGTAGTGGTAAAGGTGGGAAGGACGAGGAGGAGTATCACGACAGAGACGAATACGAAGGCGACGTCAACGATCCGTATAACAACGATATAAATAACAAAATGCACGTGATTGCGATTTCCGTGCACGTGGATACGGTGTCGACGTCGTCGGGCGGGTCAGACAACGCGGCAAGCTGCGGGATTGCTTTAGAAGTGTTAGAAAACGTGGCGAGTTTGGCGACGAACAAAGAGACGAGAAATTTTCTACCGGCAAAGACGGGGATAGTGTTTCATTTCTTAACCGCGGAAGAAGTTGGATTAATCGGCGCGACGGCGACGATGAAGTCACACCCTTGGTTTCGACAGAAGAACGCGAAACCGTCGGTGATTGTAAATTTAGAATCCATGGGAAGTGGAGGACCGCAAATGCTGTTCAAGACGGAAAAAGGTATACACGGAGAAACGTTTGAGAGACGCATGCTGGAAACGTGGGCGGAAAGTGTCCCGTATCCAAACTCGGCGAGCGTGTACGGACAAATTTTTAGATCCGGGGTGATCCCCTCGGAAACGGACGGGAGAGTATACAACGAAAAAGGTGCGGCAGTGATTGATTTAGCGTTTGTAGAACGATCGTTCGTGTATCACACGTCGAGGGATAGAGTAAAAGGCATGCGACGTGGGAGCGCGCAAGCTAGTGGCGAAAACATCGTCGCTTTCGTTGGCGCGTTCTTACAAAAACGCGACCAATTCGCCGACGTCGATTCCGAGTTGAATCCAGATATTTCATTGCGTCAAGGCGTGGAATCACACGCGTGGTACGTTCGACCGGGGTTTATTCTGGCGAAAACAAAGTTAATCGTTACCGAACCGTTCACGTTAGCTTCGTTGCGCTCGTTAGTGTTCTTCAGCGCGTTTTCGATGTTCTTCGTCGTAAAGTACGCATTTGGTGCGCACTTTGAGAAGATTCAAAGCAAGAGCGAAAAGATATGGCAGCTCGCCATCGATACCATCTTCAAAGCGATGATTGCCATTCCTTTGGTTGGTTTTGTTATCCCTTTGTTTGCTATATTCATGGGCACAGCATTTGGCGCGATGACCATGTTCACCCTCGCCTTTCTCGTCGGCGAAGCGATGCCGCTAGGTAGTTACTCCGCGTTCTTTATGCTCTTCGCGGGTGCATTCGGATGCATCGGGAGTATATTTGGGTATAACATAGCCTCTGGTTTCTTGTATTGGCACCTCATTCCAATCGACGTCGCCTTCAGGGATCGATATGCGACTGAAAACGCCATCAAGTGGTGTTTGTTCAGCGGTAAGACGTTCTTCACGTCTGTTTTAGCGTGGGCGGTAAGGAAACGCACGGATTCCCACGCCACCATTTGGCTCGCGAATTTAGCAATGTATGAATTGGTTTTCGTGTTTGCACCAGTGATTGCTCGGCAAAGTGGTTTCTTACATTTCATGCCGAGCGTTTCCATCGTCCCAAATGAAGAAAACAATGAAGAAGAAAACAACAAGGTGAAAGAGAAGAAAGACGACGACGACGATACGGTTTCCTCAAACAGCGCCGCTACCGCCGCCGCTGCAAAGGCGGGAAAAACAACGACGCAATTGATCGGTCACAATTCTAAAGGTGAATTAGATATTTTCGCGACGACATCACCGAACCAATATTTGGCCATGTTGTGCGCTATTCCGTGCATATGGGTCGTCACGCCGCTCTTGTTTCGAGCGGTGGCGACATTTTCCGCGGTGCAATCGCGCGCCGATCCAACACTCGGCGATGGACATCCGCTCGTGTATTACACTTTAGATAGACTTCTTGGCGGTGCTTTAGGATTTGTCGCATGTGCGATGTTTTTTTCTGTCCCGGTGATATCCTTAGGCGCAACATTGAAGGAAAGGCAAACGTATAAACTCATGGTCGTCGCATTCGGGATGTTCCTTTTCGCGACGTTCACGTGTGGCGTGTTTAAAAACATCCGATTTACTGCCGTCGCACCACAACCAATCATCTTGACGCACGTGACACACATTGATGCGCACAGTTACGTGACTTCTGATTTCATCGCGCTCGCGAGAGTGGGCGCTGGATCGAGTTTAGCACCAGTAGCGATGGCTTTGCGCGACAACTTACATTTGTTGGTGGACCCGCCGCGAGTACTGCCTACGTCAACATTTGTAGCAACGGTTAAGGATGTAAAGCACGACGACAAAAGCACGACAACAGATGGCGAAGAGAGTGGTTACGATAACGAAGACGCGAAAGCGAAGGCCGCTCGAAGAGAACAGCTGCGAATAGAGAATGATCAGCGCTTGAAAAGCATCCACTCGCGCGCGATTCAACGCAAGCAAGCTGAAGGACACAAACACATGTTCCATCGCATATATTCCGCGTTCACAAACTTCCGCTTAAACACGCGTTTTGGCGGTGACTGCACGGAGTCGGTTGATTTTGTGACCATGAAAACAGACCGTGCGTGTATCGTTCGTGGGTACGATTTGAGCTATTACGAATCCGTTAATAACCCAAAACCTATCTTGTCGGATATGCGCGCGAATAACATGACGGCGTCGGAAATGCCCGAATTGCGTAGAACTGGTACTGGGCCAGATAAAAAAACCATTCGATTAGAAATTGACGTCGCGAAAGCGGTCAGCTGGACGGTTGCTATTGAACCGCAGTGTGCTAAGAAAGCGGCTTTGGTGGACCCGTCGAACCCGTCGGAGTTGACCTGGATCGAAGTCGACAACGAGAAGACCCAACAAGTGGAAAACACGCCTTTTACCGTGCGCCAAAAAGGCAAGCGCATCTTGTTTAGCGGTTCTGGTCGACTCACAGCCGGCGATGTAGTTGACATGTTCATCGTTCCGGCGAAAAACAACAAACACGCGCACGCCGGCATGAGCGAGAAAATTCAGCAAGACTTGGAGTTCTTTTGCCGAACGCGAGGGGCGGTTTTACGCACGGATTTTGAAACGCGAACGGATTTGATGGAAGATATCATCGGTACAAACGGTTTGCCTCGAAACGTGGCGCCGTTTGGGAAGAGCGATTTACCGAGATGGTATTCTTTAATTCGTGACATCGATTTATCGCCGCTTTAGTGTAGTATTTTACACTTCCTAATATTAATAATTACTAACGTTTATTCTTCGGTTTCGCTTTCGCTTTCGCGCTGAATATGGACTCATTCTTGATTCTTTTCCGACTCATCGCGGCCGCATCTGTCACGCCGGTGGTATCGCGTCGTCCTCGCTTCCTCGCCATCGCCATTTTCGCCCTCAAGTCATCCTCGCGACTCCTCGGCAATAACTTCACCCCACCATCTTCCCCGCTCGCAAACCCCATCTTCCTCCCTTCATCGTCCCTCCCTCTCTCTTCTTTCCTCCTCTCCCGATTACTCCTTCTCAACCGTTTATTTGCTTCGTAGTCTGAACTCCATCTCTCCTCCGCCCGTAATCGATCCTCGGCGTATCTCGACAACCGTTCTTTCCCTTCCCGCTTCATTCTCTCTTCCTTCTCTAGCGAACTCATCTGATCGATATCACTGCCTCTCTCCACCATAACTCCATCGATGCCAGCGTATTCCATAGTTCTCCCTCCTTTCACCTCGACGTCGTCCGGAACGTACACGTCTCTCTCGTGCGCTCGCCTCGCCCCTCGCACGCACACGAATTCCCCCCCTTTCGGGTCCGTGTGAATCTCAATCTCTTTATTACAACACCGGTGACTTAACATCACGAACGAGTATATCGGCGTGGACAGATAGTTCCCAACTTTACTTTTCCTCGCGTTAAATCTCACGCCTTTCGCGATTAAAGGTGCGTTCGAGCAGTGTAAACATCGCATAGGAAACGGCGCTTCAAACCGTACCGTTAAAAAACCACTTTGTTTTCGTTTCCCGAGCGCGCCGTGCGTGTTTTTAAATCTTCCATCACCTCCACCTTCGGTCGGCGTGAACGTGGGCGGGTAGTAGAAGTTGTCCGCGCGAGAGGCTTTCAAAGTCGACATTCTTCTTTGTTATATAACAGCACTCGTCGGAGAGAGAGAGAGAGAGAGAGAGAGTACTTTACGAGAGAGAATAAAAGGAGTCGTCGTCGTCGTAACAGTGCTTACGCTTCCTTTCGAGTTGTCTTTCGTCGGACAGTCTGAGGAAAAAAATGAAGCAAAAATGCATCGAAAGAGGGCCGTCTGGCAGTCAAAAAAGAAAAAGTCTGCTCTCCTCGAACGCGACTATCTATTCTTCATTCTTTCGCGCGCGCGCGATATACACACACACGGTTTTATCGCGCAGTGATACTCTCCCGCATACACACGCGGTACAAACGAGAGACGACGAAAACGGCAAAAAGAGAGGGTGGTCGAGGCGTTCTTTTTCTTTGGTGGTTTTGTGCGAGTCAGAGAGTCAAGGAGAGAGCGCGTTTGTCTGCTATTTTTCCCAACGGGTTCGTCGTTCACTTGTGTGCTGTGGGGGAAATTTAGTTAAAAGATAACGGAAGATTTAGAGAGAAAGGACGGAGAAGAAGAAGACTTGAAACACACGCTCTCTCTCTCTTTCTTTCTCTCGATATGTCGTCTTCTCGACGAGGAAGCCAACAGAAGCGCAGCGCGGCGGCTTCGTCCTCTCGAGGACGACGCCAACACCA
>JGI20155J14468_10001716_pt1 | contig 16832 bp, 13 predicted proteins | sample COG_05_FD_14468 | JGI IMG/M metagenome (IMG submission 14468) | reverse complement strand
CCATGCCTAACCAATACATCTAGCACCTTATTCACATCTCCTCTTTTTTTAGATCGTGTATATAATTTTCCATCTGAAAAAGTCCCTGCGCCGCCTTCTCCAAAACAATAATTAGAGTCTTCATCAACTACGTGATTCTTTATAAGGTTAGCCAAATCTTTTCTTCGAGACCGAACATCTTTTCCTCTTTCAATAATTACAGGTTTTTTACCATTTTCAATTAATTTAAGACCAGCAAAAAGACCAGCTGGCCCCGCTCCAACAATAATAACTTCGTCCTTACCCACAACATTCTGATATTCAGGAAAGTCTTCATCTTTCGGCACAAATTTTTGCTTGATATAAACAGAAATCTTGAGATTGATCTTTGTTGTTTTTTGCCTAGCGTCAATTGACCTTTTACAAATGTCAATATGTTTGATGTCCTGATGCGGAATAGCCATTTTTTTTGCTATGAATTCTTTTAGCAAATCTGGGTTTGATGCTACCTCAGGAATTACTTGTATCTGTAATGTATTAATCACAATTCAAAAATACAGACAACCTTTTGTCCTTAAAACTCATTTAAATAACTACCCAACATAAAATTCGTTTGTAATTATTGGGCTCAGTTTATTTTAATATATCAATACCTTATTTTCTATTAACTTGAAATAATAAAATAAGAGAAATTGATATGGAAAAAGTAAATCAAAGTATTATTTACCGAAATAAAGATAGTGATTTAGACTGTGAGATTGTTCGCGAACACTCGATTTTCCAATGGGATGAAAAAGAATTTAAATCTTTTAAATCATGCGTTGAAGATGCCTTAATTAATCATAAAATGCCTGAGGGATTAGATACCCCCAAAATAGAAGATATCATCTTTAAACCACCAAATAAGCCTATTGAAGACATATCTAATCCAGTAAGAAAAGTTTTAGTTACTAAACAAAAAGTTGATAAAAACTTAAACGTGATTAAAGTCCTTGATAAATACACCATTGATGAAGGATCAAAGTTTCATTGCCTTGAAAAAAAAGAGAATTGTTCGATTACAGGTTTTCAACCATACGATTATGATAATCATGACGAATTGGATGTTATTGTACAATATGATAACGGTGAGAAAGGCATAACATACATTGACTCACTACGCTCCATTTAATTCTTTTTCAGACTTTCTTTTCCTTAGTATATAAAGTCAATTCGAACGGTAGAAGTCTTGCTTTTATCATCAATTGAATATTTAAAATAGCAAGATTAGAACGATGGAAAAATGATTCTATCAGAGAGTATAATTAAATCAAAAACATTCGTCTGACCGTCAGAGTTCAAATCTGAATAATAGCTATCAAAATTAAAATGATCATCGTTCATAATAATGGATACTACATTCGATATATCACTAATATTNAAAAAACCATCATTATTTATATCTCCTAATTGATGCGGATATATGACCTCAAATAAAAATCCATATGCATCTTCTTTAATAAGGGTAAAGTATTCATTTGGACCATTAATCCAGGTCCCATTTGAAGTACCCCAATATTCATGAGGCAAGTTTTCTTCATAATAAAACGCATGATCAATACTTAAAGAATTAAGCCGATCATGGATGAGATTTGAACCATAAACAAATGGTAGAAAAATGTCAACGGTAAAAGGATAGCCTGAATTAAAAGGAACTACACCATCAGATGTCCCATGAAACATAATTAAAGGAGTATTATCCTCTTCATTAATCCAGTTTAAATCAGCTATTGCTCCCCAACAACTCACAACAGCATTGGGTTTACTATAATGATCAAAATCATTTCCTTCACAGTCAATACAGCCCAAGTCTGGATCACTGCCTGCCCCATAGGTTGACTCAGGCCTTTCAGCTTCATCTGTATAGCTTAAATGAAGAGCAATAAAAGAACCGGCACTAGAACCCCAAACAAATATATTATCATAGTCTATACCGTAATCTTCATGGTACTCGCGTAGATACCTTATAGCAGCACTGGCATCTTGCACTCCTCGATAAGCAGCTCTTTCTGCACTATAACTACTCAATACATTTAACCCAAGCCTGTAGGTTAAACTAACAGCGACGTAACCCCTTTTTGCAGATGCGATGGATAGAGATACCATATCATCAACCTCATTATTACCTGTATAGAAAGCTCCTGGATGAAGAAAAATAATTACAGGCCTGTTAGTTGCTGTATCTTCAACAGCTTCATAAACGTCCATAGTCATATCCATGTCTATCGTGTTCCATTCAAAGCCAAATATAAAAGGTAAATCAGGCGCATTACCGTAGACTACATCTTCTGTCTTTCTTATTTCACTGAAAATCTCATTTTTGTAACGTGGTTGTGCTGTTATTTGAGAAAAGGTAAAAATAATTTGAATGAATATAATTGCACTATTCTTCTTCATTACTTTACCAAAACCATCTTTCTACTTTGTCTAAAACCACCTACTTGAATTGTATAAATATATAAACCCGCAGATACTGGCTGGCCTGTATTATTCGTTGCATCCCAAACTATTGACCTATTTCCTGCTTCCTGATTAGTATTAATTAATGACTTTATAATAGTACCCTTAACATCATATATATTAATATTTACAAGCTCATTATATGGTAAGTTATAACGTATTATCGTGCTAGGATTAAATGGATTGGGATAGTTTTGATGCATCAAAAAACTAGTAGGTAATAATTCCTTATCATTACTTAATTGATAACTAAAGTTGTAAGAGTCTGATAATGTTGGGCAACCATTTGAAAAGAAAACCTCCACAGTATATTCACCGCTTACAATCGGAACATAGCTTATATTATTTGCGTTTGTTATAACGCTATCATTTAAATACCATTGATACCCTATACCAATAGCTGTTGCAATTAAAACGCCCTCATCATCCTCTATACTTGCTACGGGATTTTGCAGATGAAACTGATTGTATGCTATCCTATTTGAATTAACTAGCGAGTCTTGAAATAATGCTTGCTGCTCGCAATCATCCTTGAGAGTGAAATCAAGCCATGAATTTAGAAAATCAAAAGTGACCTGTTGTTGCTCAACCCTCGATATTGAAATTCCATTTGATGATGCGCTTTCGCCAAGGTCACAAAAGAAGTTAGGATTTCCAAAATAACAATGCCCTCCACCTAAAATTGAAATAAATGTTTTATAATTTGAGTTAAGATTGTTGTATATAGGCAATTGATGAACGCCTTGAGGCGTTACACCATCTTGACTCCCTGATATAATTAGAGCAGGAATAGTTACGTTTAGTGCAGAAGCAATTGACGAGACACCATTAGATGAAGACTCAGCCACGGCTAATCCAATAATTGTTTTAAGTTGATTATTATTATTTACGCAAAGAGAATCTGCGGCTAAAAAGGAAGCTCCCCCACCCATAGAGTGTCCCATTAAAGCTGTATTATTATTAACTAAATTATAAATCGGCGATGAATTGCTATCACCTTCTTCTTGAATTTTAGTCACCAAGAATTGCAAATCCCATCCAAACTGTTGATGATCTGTATTGAGACCGCTTTCTGTTCTTGGAAAGACCATTATATACCCCTTAGGAACGAATTCATCCCATAAGTTTTGGTACGTATCCCAATTAATTAGAAAACCGTGACCAAATAAAATAATTGGGAATTGACCATCCAGAGATAGCATATCTTCGCCTTGCAAAGGAACAGGATAATAAATTTCCGTTAAGATATTTCTATTTGACCTGCTTGAGTCTTGAAATGTTTTACTGTAATTGTCGACACCATATTGGGCAGCAGCAAAAGTAAAAAAAAATGAAAATATGATTAATTTTATTAAATGATTCAATTGCAGCTTACTTTTTCAAAATCCCAAGGGGCGACGAATAAAACGATGAATAAATATTTTTTCATTCATTCTGCCTCATCATTATTACTACTACGAAAAAAAATCTGAACTATTAGCTTGAATGGGATGTACCCCACAGCAATCACTATGACACCTATGAAGATTATAAATTCTTTAGTTTCCATAGTTTATAATCTATAAAATAATGAAAAAATATTCTTCACAACGCCAGTCTACATTCATTTAGGGATTAGTTCCGACTTTATCGTATAACATGATAAAAACTACATCATCCAATATGCTTTTTTAGAAACTTTTCCATTTCTCTATAAAAATCAAACTGATTCTCTTCATTATAAAAGCCATGACCTTCATCCTCTTTTAACATATACGGTACTTCTACCCCCTTAGCTTTTAATGCTTCAACAATTTGATCAGACTCTGCTTGTTTTACTCTCGGGTCATTAGCGCCTTGAGCCACAAATAAAGGCACCCTTATACTATCTACATGAAAAATGGGTGATGCTGCTTTGAGAATATCTTTTTCAGTGTCAGGATTCCCTATCATTTCATACATCATATGCCTACCTAATTCCCAGTACGGGGGAAGTGTTTCAAGTAGCGTGAATATATTTGATACTCCGACATAATCAACACCGCAAGCATAGAGATCAGGAGTGAAAGTCAATCCAGCCAATGTCGCATAACCTCCATAAGATGCACCGTATATTGCAATTCGATTTGGATCTGCAATACCTTCGTCAATAAGCCATTTGACACCATCAGTTATGTCATCCTGCATGGATTTACCCCATTGTTTAAAGCTGATCTCCCAAAACTCTCTTCCATATCCCGTGCTTCCTCTAAAATTCATTTGGAATACTCCAAACCCCCTATTCACTAAAAACTGAACTTGCGAGCTATATCCCCAACTGTCTCTGGCCCAAGGTCCACCATGGGGATTAACAACTATGGGTAAATTTTTACCAGTGCTTCCTTTTGGAAGAGTGAGGTAGCCATGGATAGTGAGTCCATCTCTGGAAGTATATTTTACGGGTTTCATTTCAGCCATATGATCTTCATTTAGCCAAGGAGAAACTTTCCCTAGGTCTGTTAATTTATCCTCACTTATATCGTAATAATAATATGTGCCTCTCGACTTATCACTATAAGTAACAACTACAGCCTTAGTTTCATCTTTTGAAAAACTAGTAATACCTACTTCATAACCAGGTAGTTTTGTTTCTAATTTATTTTGGATATTTTCTCGCCAATCATCAAAAAATACTCGCTTAGTTTTTGCGACAGTATAGTTTACACCAGTAAGTATTTTCCTTTTTCTTGAAAACATCAAACTACTTACATCAACTTCTTCATGCTCAAATATCAGCTTATTTTCTTGAACTTGCTCAATGTTGAATTCATAAATAGCTGATTTATCTCTCCCTCTATTAGATGAAACATAAAGATTTTTATTATCGAACGTAAAAAATAACGGTGATATACCCTCTTTAAAGTCGGTAGTTAGAATAGATTTAAATTCATCAGATTCTGATTTTCTGTAAAGCAAACTTGTATTCACACCATCGCTTGTAACCGCTATTCTTAGTTTACCATCATGATCTGTAAGCCATCCTGATATATTCCCAGGATTTTCTGCAATCATTTCCATTTTTCCAGTATTAATATTTACCCTATATGGATCAAAAATTTGTTGATTGCGTTTGTTCAAGCCAAGAATGACGTGATCTAAATCCTCTTCAAGATCATCTACAATAGTCGCTTTTACATTCTCGAATGGTGTTAAATCAATTTCATTAGAGCCGTCTTTATCAATCGCATAAAAGTGCATATTCTCATCACCACCATCATCTTTGACATATCCTATTCTATTATTGCCAAGCCACAAAAACCCATAGATACTGCGTTCACTTGACGAGGTTAATCTTTTTTCTACATCTGTTTTGATATCTACTACATATACGTTCATCCTTGATTTCCATGGTTTCATATATGCAATGTGATTTCCATTAGGTGAAATTTTGAATGAAGATTTTTCAGGGTTACGAAAAAAATCTTCTAAGGGTATTAAAGGTGCTTTGTTTTCCATTTTATTACATCCTGCAAAAATTATTATTAAATAAATTATCTTTATAAAATTCATCTATTATACATAATTGATAAAAATTTTATATAATTGATATAAAAATTTAGCTCTCAGAAGACAAACAATAAACACACCAATAAAACGATGAATAGATATGTTTAATCACGTGTTATACTTTCAAATCTCTATTTCAATAGCACCATTTTCTTGGCTTGCCTGAACACCTCTGTCTGTATCGTATATAAATATAATCCTGCTGGTACGGGCTCGTTTTTATTGTTGGTAGCATTCCATTGGATTGTCTTAAACCCTGCGGTTTGCGAGCCATTTACAAGCGTTTTAACTATTCTGCCCATCATATCATAAATAGTAATATTAACTAAGCCATCATTTGGTAAATCATAACGCAACAAGGTGATAGGATTAAAAGGGTTTGGATAGTTTTGATGAAGGCTGAATGCCATCGGCATATCAAGTTCTTGAGCAGATAAAACATCTTCTCCCAATAGTGACACTTGAAAAGTAAGAGTATCTCCAAAAATACAATATTCTGGCTGATTTTGACAATTTAATGCTTCAGCATAAGCTATGAATGTTACTAAAGTATCAAAGTTAATCGTCGAGTCCGCAAGGATATCAAATGGTACCATATTACAACTATTGCCAGGCATACCAAAAAACCAAAAATGGTCATTAGAGATTGATACTAAATTAGTATCTGCTTCTAAGACTAAACCTGGATACNAACCATGAGCAATATCCGAATTATTACAAAAATCCATTTCTATTTGCAATGATTCACCGGGGTTCCAATCATTATCATCTCCACTTATTTGAATAGATGGTTCGCTTATAGAAAAATTCCAAGAAGGGATACAAGCTAAGGTATCTTGCTCACCAATGTGATCTTCAATACATGATGGATAAGGTGGGCAGAGTTGATTGTTTGAAATATCAAAAGTAACCCCTGGGATACTCATTGAACAAATATTTTCAGGGATTCCTCCTGAAAATTGATTAAAGGACAAATCTAATATTTCTATATAATTTAATTGATCCCATAATTCTATGGGTATTAGCCCTGAGAGTTGATTAGAGTCCAACGCTAAACCCCAAAGATTATTTAGGTTACCAATTTCAGCTGGAATGGAACCAGTGAATTGATTTTGTGAAAAATTCATTGAAACAACATTTATTAAGTTGCCTATTCCAGAAGAAATTTCTCCGCTAAGTAGATTACGTGAGACATCTAAGCCATTAGTCCAACCAAGAGGTCCCGCTCCAGATGAATGCCCCCCTCTCAAATTAATCAAATTGTAAATTTCTGAAGGGAGCTCTCCAGATAAGCTATTCTCATTTAAATGAAGTATACTGAGGCTAGTTAGGTTTCCAATTTCAGGTGGAATTGCACCAGTGAGCTGATTAGAATGTAAAGTTAGACTCTCTAAATTCGACAGGTTTCCTATCTCTGAAGGAATAGAACCAGTTAATCCACTAAACACTATACTTAAACTTTTTAAATTTATTAAGTTTCCAATTTCGGGTGGTATTGAACCCGAGAATCCGCAAAATTGACATGACAATGTATCTAAATTTATTAAATTACCTATTTGCGCAGGAATTACGCCTAGATCTAAAATACCAGAAACGGGATTACCAGAAAGAGTTATGTTTGTTGTCTCGTCAATCGAATAACACTCACCCCATAATTCGACACCAACAGTTCCATCATTTGCAATACAAGACTCTACTGAAATAAAAGCAGATTCAAAGGCGCCCATATCAGGTTTAATGCCAATATATGAATCAGGACTTAAATTTACCAGAGTATCAGGCACAGGACCTGGGAGCATCTGATTCGATAGGTCAACAACCAAAAAATTTGTTCCTGCGTCAATACAAGGTGAACTGTCCGAAAGGTTGAAATTAGTATCACCTTCAACAAATAAAGGATCAGTGTATAAATTATTAATGCCAATGGGTATATCAATATTTGAATAATATGGAAAAATCATGCCATCTGCGTTTGTCGGTTGGTTATTCCAAAAAATTGAATTAACAACAATAGCGTAGTCGCCCATTGAACCTGCACTAATACCTCCTCCTCCATCAACTGCCGAATTATTAACAACAGTGACGTTCTTCATAATCGAAGATATAATAGCTCCTGATAACGAAATACCTCCGCCATAAGTCGTAGCGCTATTGTTCGAAATGACAGAGTTTTCAATATTNAAAGTCGTTGGTATNGAAGAGGCTGAGCCTTCGCCTTCGATGTATATTCCTGCCCCATTACGAGCTTGATTATTATCTACTTTGATATTTTTTAACAAAATATCACCGACCATCTTTAAGCTTATTCCGCCACCTTTTCCAGTTGAATACCCATTCTGAATAGTAAGATTACTGATCTCAATTGGGTGGGCGGTTTCGTCCGAATTATCAATTACTTTGCCTACTCCTTCTCCATCAATGACAGTTGAATCCATGTGCGAACCTATTAGTCTAATATTATTTGCCATAGACCAGTTAATATTTTCAAAATACAATCCTGCCGATACAAAAATAGTATCATTGTCATTTGCAGAGTCAACACCGTTCTGAATCGTAGCAAAAGGATTCTGTTCTGATCCATCGCCAGTATTATCTGAGCCATCAATAGATATATACCATGTAGATTTAGACTCTTCTTCAAACCATATTCTGCGGACAAGAGTTGAGTCTACAACATATGGATTTGGTTTATTTTCTTGATATCCAGCTATAGCCAGAGTACGATTTAATTCATTAGCATCTACTGGGTCTTGCCTATGCCAATCATATAATGTTTCTTTTTGTATGTTAAAAAAGTTTGTATCAGCAACATCATTATACATTGTATAAAAATAAAACATGCTCCTAGCTATATTTCCTTTAACATCCTCTCTTGGTTCAAATACTCCATTACCGTTATCTACTTCTGAAAACTCATCAATAAATTCATTTGGTATGCTAGTTTCATAATAGTCAAATCTCCACCACTTATCGGTATCATTATCATCAATATCTGCAAAATGTTTGTTTCCTCGAGAAGAATTAACATTTCCTCGAGCTGGATAGAGATGATGTAAATCGCTCTTCTGAGGTTCAGATCCCGCTCCCATGCTTTGAGGCCAAGAATGCTCACAATTCATGTTAAAAGCATTTGTTTGCGGTCTAGGGTCTTGAGCGGGGTCGATAAAAATTGTATAATTAGTATAAATGCCTTTAAGTGAGTTATCATCTTCTAAATCGATTATTGAATACATTACATCTCTTGCATTGTTGTATCCTAAAGTTGATGACGACTTATAATTTAAAATAACATAGTCTAAAAGTGGCTGACCTGCAGTACCAACTCCGATAATAATTTCTTGTGAAAAAGATAATGAGCAAAAGAATAAAACGCTGGATAAATAATTTTTCATTTATTCTTCCTCATCATTACTTTTTCGATTATGAGTACTAAAATATTTTTTATAGTTTAATATCATCGTCTGCAATGTAGCCTTGCTCGCTAGTTGACAACAGTTTTTTTCTGTAAGATTTTATGCTTAAAGTATTTAGTTCTTCTCAAATAACTTTACTTTAAAAGTCGTTCATAAATAATTAAAGTAATACTTTAGGTAAATATTTTTAAATAATATAATATTGAATCATAAGGATTTATAATTATTCCTGTTCGCACCTTTCTAAATTATATATCAATATAATTCTAAGATTCATTAAAGGTTCTTAACCCATCCTAATCTGGGAAGATTTGATTTTTCTCTTTTACTTTCATAATTATATATTTTTCTACCTAACTCAGATAAAAATGGAATAGAAATACTATCATAATCATACATATTATCGTTCATCACTTCATTACTATTGCTGTACAAAACGGCTGTCAAAAAAAACTCAATATTATTATCAATATCAACTATGTATGCATTATCTAAAGCAAAACCATAAGCTAAACCAATTTTATTAAAAATTTTAATGTGATTTGGCATTTCTTTCTTGGTATCACCGAACATAAAAAACTTGCAATATCCATCGTAATATTTATCATAATCTGCATAACGAGGATAATCACTTTGCCTTGGTAGAATAGACATTTCTCTGCGAAGCAATGATAAATCATCATCACTTAAATTGAACCTTTCGTCAGTTTGGTATGTCTCTGGGAACATAACTTTTTTTATTAATTCATGTTGGTCATATAAATCCATAAAATTTTTATTTCTAAAGTTCAAAGGTCCTATTTTCTTTTTTTTACCTACATAATGGTTTTTCCCAATGAAGAGATTGTTACTATTGACATCTAACGCTAACTGAGCAAATCTACTTTGCTGATGGTACAAAATTGTAGAATCTTCATAAAAAGTTATTGGGCTTGTGACTTTATTTTCTTTTTCATTTAACTGTAGAGATAATCGATGTCTCATTCTTACACTTTTAAACCCGATATCCCACAATCTCCTATTAATATAATCTCGACCGAGGAAATCATACATATAATTACTAGAATTATTATCAGAAACCACAAGCATTTTCCTAATAGAGTGAGCAATGCTTGGATAACCACTCTTTGAATCCGGGCTAACCAAGACACCCATTTTGTAAACGGACCCCGAATCGATCTCAAATCTATTATGTACATTAACTTCTTTTAATAAATTTGCTTTTTCGATAGCTAATACTGCAATTGGAAGTTTAATAGCACTAGCTGGATAAAAATAATCATTAGTATCTAGACCAAAAGAATAAGTCTTAAAAATTGGTTCATTCGCTCCCTCTCTATCTATTTGAGTATATAAAATTTGAAGCTTATGTTTTTTTGGATTTCGAACTACATCAGAAAATTTAGATTCCATAGACGAAATTATTTTTGGTAAGGGATTATCACTTTGATTAAAATGACAAGACATAAGACCAATGGAAATTAAATAAACTAGATAGTTTTTTTGAGACAACTCTTTAAACAACTATACCTTTGAACAAAAATAAAGAACTTTAGAATAACGCTGCATAGTATGCTACAACAGTTAAGGCAAAAAGTAGAATCATCGGCGGAATTGGTAAGTCACCAAACCCTCTAATTTTTCCAGAGATTAATGATAGATTAACAATCAGTATTCCTGTGCCAAGGGAAAGTAGCACTNTGCTTGCATATTCAGAAGGTAGGTTTCTGCTATATATAGCAACCATTCCAAGGGCGAACCCAAATCCTCCATTAGCTGCTCTAAACATAGCAGCTACATTTACAGCATCGGACGGTAGGTCAGGAGAAGTCTTTTCATTCACGACCTTAGGTATAGCAATGAAAACCACTCCAATAAAAGTCAAAACAACACCAATAATAGTTAACGCAATGCTCGTATCCACGTTTTCCTCCATTTGTTTTTTTGTAATTAGCACTTACAACATACAAAGACTTTTTCAATAATGTTATTAAGCAGTGGTTACTTCTTGCGAATTCATAGCATTATAGACACATAGCTATGATAGTAATTTTTGTCATTTATTCTTTTTATGTGCTTAGAAACGCAATAACTATTTTAGACGCACCATTTTTCTGGTATGTCTAAACTCTCCTGCTTGGATGGTTTATTAATATAACCCTATAGAAACGAGCTCATTTCTTTCATTGGTGACAAAACATTAAACTGAGTTAAATCTTGAGGGTTAAGAGCCATTTACAAGCGTTTGAACTATACTTCCCATCATAACGTAGACTGTTAATTACCAAATAATGTCTGTGAGTAATAACAAAGACTAGTGAAAGTAGATCAACTTTTTTGTTTCCGTTATTTCATTTTTCCATATTAGTGAATAAAAATAAATGCCAGAGGACACTCTTTCCCCCATGGTGTTTTTACCATTCCATTTAAAAACATGATATCCCGGAAATAATTCATCATCTAATAATGTAATTATATTTTCACCGCTCAAAGACCAAACTATCAGTTTTACATCGCGCTTGAATGAAGAGGTTATCATAATCCTTGTGTCTTTTTTGAAAGGGTTAGGATAATTTTGAGATAACTGGAATATTTTTTCTGAATTGTTATTTTCAGGATTAAATACGACGATATTGGACATATCAGACTCTTTCCAAAAACGATTTGCTGACGTAGAGAAATAAAATTTCTTTTCAGATGTATCTATACTGCTCGTTTCCAATAGAATCACAAACGGATCTTTAGCAAATTGAATATCAATTACCTCGGAGGTTTCTTGATTGGCAGTCGGGCTGTCAGAAGCGTAGGTAATGATCCATTGGGACTCAACTATATCTGTTGGAAATACATCTAACTGGACAATACCATTTTCAGATGAAAGAACAATTACAGGTGGTGATTTTATTTCTGAATTAAATCCATGAGGGTTTATTTTAATTTTTGTTTTATTATCGAAAAAAGTCTCCCCTGCTGACAGGAAGTAATCTTTGTCACGCCATGTGGCATAACTAAAGAATTGATAACCATCCACCCAGTCGATTCCCCTGACTGAGTTGATAATATCAGGATGATTATTCCAGACATCACTCGACTCTAAAATATAGGACCCAGGGCCAACTGTAAAACCCCTACCAGATTCAATACCTTCCCAAATGAATGGCTGCCAACAGTTTGGACAATCGTTTGATAGCATGCCTAAAAATCCCTGAGCAGTTGTCCAGTGATAACTCATTGGCATTAAATGATCTAAATAGCCTTCGTTGTACCACAAAGCCGCATCTTGATAAACGGTTCCATACCCCTGCCACCCAGACCAATTATATTTACCTAAAACAGCAGCGCTTAACTTAACATGTGGTTTTACACTCTGAATTGAATCATGTAAAGTCCTAACAAAAGTTGTAACGCTCCATCTCCACCATTCTTCCCAAGACGCGAATCCATCTGGCACACCGGCTGAGTATGGATGTTGATAATCATAAAGATATCTATCAGACGCATTTGAGTTTAAATACTCAATTTCATTCTTATTGATTATCCCGTCTAATCGCTCTAACTCCTGATCAACAGTCAGATTGTTGCGTTGTGAATTTGTATGCTCATTCCACCTTACATAGTCTAAATGCAAACCATCGATATCATAATTACGTACAATTTCCATCGCGACATTAATCGTATACTCTCTTACATCCTCAAGTCCAGGTGATATCGACCGATTTGAACTCATCGGAATCCCATTTTGGTCTCTACATATCCATTCTGGATGTTCTGCAGCGGGACTTCCATCATAGGTACTAGATGTTTGAAAAACATTAAACCAAGCATGCAATTCAAGACCTCGTGAGTGAGCCTCTTCAATAGCAACAGCTAGAGGATCGTAGCCAGGATATTGATAGCCAGCATAATGCCCCCAAGGCTCATATGAAGACTCATAATATGCAGTTCCACCTTGACGTACCTGAAAAATAACTGCATTCATTTTGGCATCAACATGATCATCCATAATCTTTCTCAAGCGATACAGGTTCTGGCCACTATTTTCATATCGATTAATATGATCCCAGGTAATTACCCAAGTGGAACGAAATTCAGTATTACTGGATGAACTCCACGCTAATGAATTTATAATTAAGAATAAGGACCATACTATTCTATTAAAGTAATACATGATATATAATTTTTAACTATTTCAATCAATGGATTTAAAAATATATTTTTAAAAAACTTTAGTTAACCAGCGAACAAGATGATGAATAGATATTTCTTCATTTATTCTTCCTCATCATTAGCCTCTTTAGATTTAAAATTGTCACTACCAAACTCAAAATAAACTGCAAAAGAGCCTAAAGCTAAAAATATAGTAGCTGATGAAAATATCTCAGGATCTCTATAATACTTTATAAAAGAGGTTAAAAGTAATACTGAGCCGATAGCTGATTTTTTAAATGGATTCATTATCAAATCTACAAAAGATAGCGAAATAATTTTGTTGGCAATAACATAGATGCGCGACTAGGCATAACTTGATAATTTAAATTTTTAAAAGAATAATTGATACAAAAAGATAGTAGATTATCCATCTAAATAACTTGTGATATAATAATACAATTAATATCCTGAAATATTTATTGTGTTTTTATTAACGAAAAAAATTACATCCAAAGTTTTATTACTAATTTTTAAAATAATAAAAAGTGAATTAAATGTCCGTTTACATCATTACACTAGTAGAAATATTTAAAATCATATTAAGTATATCCTTATTTTTTGTCTGGGTAGTCAGATACGAAAACATGGTTAAAGAATTTGAAGGATACACATTCCCATATTGGTTCCGTGATTTCATAGGCGTATTAATGTTGTCTTTTTCTGCAATGATTTTAAAAGATAGTAACGATTTAATCATTTTAGGTTGTTTAGGAATTATTGTCCTTATGGTCGGTGCTCTTTGGACCCATTATATGGTGAAAAACCCATTGCACAAAACAATTCCTGCATTTGCGGTTTTAGGACTATGTTTTTTTATTGTTTACTTTTCATTTAATATATAATCTAAATCAAGAATTTATTTTTCATTACTTTAGAAGTACCATCTTCCTTGTCTGCCTAAACTCGCCTGTTTGAATAGCGTAAAGATATAATCCTGCTGAAACGGGCTCATTTCTGTCATTGGTTGCATTCCATTGGCTCGTCTTATATCCTGCAGTTTGTGAGCTATTTAAAAGCGTTTTAATTAACCTTCCCCTCATATCATAGATAGTGATATTAACTAAACCATCATTTGGCAGATTATATCTTAAAGATGTGACTGGGTTAAATGGATTTGGATAGTTTTGGTGAAGAACGAATGCTTCTGGTACTATCTTACCATCAATAGATAATGAAGTATTTTCAATAACGTTTGATTGTCCCGGGTTCGGGTTTGGGAAATATTCCCATATGGCTGAACCATCTGGATTGCGCCCATAAGATAAATCATCTGTCTGAGAGCCAAAATCATAGCTAACTACTGGGCTTCCATCTGCGTCTGCTATGTAAATAGTTTCACCATTTTTTGATAGCTTTTCATTCACCTCAGGAAAACCATTATTATCTCCGGTATACCAGAGAACGAGAAAATCACCCGGTGCTATACTTGTATCTGGAGCAATCGTAGTTATTATTCCATCGGTATCGCTAAAACCCCAACCACTAATATTAACAGTATCAGCTCCGTTATTATAAAGCTCGACAAAGTCTTCAGCATTTCCATCAAATATCTCAGTGCCACAACAGGTCTCACTGCCAGCTAAAAATTCATTAATTAAAACATATGAACTGTCTAATTGCCCAAAGGCAACTCCAACCAATAAAACGATAAATATATATTTTTTCATTAGTTCAAAATAACCATTCTCTTACTTTGTGTAAACACACATGATTGAATGATATATTAACAACTGTCTTTTTCCATTATATGACCTTCTGCATCATATTTTTCATTGCCAGACAGCTTACCTTTTTTTGTTTTAATTATTGAAAACCCCTCCTTTTCATAAAGATTGAATGCTCGGTGATTGTTTGATAATAATGAAACTTTAATAGGATAGTCCATTCTCTCAAGTGCAAAACGAAGTAATTTTCTACCAATACCTTTCCTTTGATAACTTGGATGAACATAAAGCCAATTAACATAATCCTTTTCAAATGCTATAAATCCAACGACAATATCCAATTCTGCTACCCATACTTCATCATCAAATAATCCCTCATTTTCTGCACATTTTCTAAGTGGAATAAATGCGTTCAAAGGTACATTCCCTTCAAGTTCGCCAGGTCTTGACTCATCGTGAATATTGCACAGTGATCCCCAATCATCATTTCTATAAAGTCTTATTTTAATAGTTTGTAAATCCATCAATAACTCATTTTTTCTGGAAAAACTCCCCTTAAACTACCCCAACCAATAGAATTATGAATAAATATTTTTTCATAATCTCTCCAATGTCATTAAATCCTTGTAAGTTGGTAGAGGTTCGCCATTTTCATTTGTCCATATTATTTGACTAATCATAGTTAATTCATCGCCACTTAATTCATATTCCCAATTAACTAAATCTCTTATGAATATTGAATCATTTGTTGAATTATATGAGAAATCATCTCCACTTATAGAAACTGAATCTTTACTAAAACGAATTATTAAACCTATTCTACTTTGATGCGATAACTCTTTGGTTGAATCAAGTATATTTAACAAATCATTATCTAACATTTCTGAAATATTATACTCAGTGTATAAATAGCCCCAATTACCTATAATAGTATTTTCACTTCTTTCATCACAACTCCAAACCCCAACCAATAAAACGATGAATAGATATTTTTTCATATTTTTTTTTAAGAAGTTTTAATACCTAGTTAAGTTATCTATAACGAATAATAGTGATGAGTTGTGACCCACTCTTATACCATTATAGTCTTTTGGGAGTAATATACGTTTACCATTAATAATTTCAACTTTTTGCGGATCTTGCTTTAAATGTTTAAAAATTCCATCTTGATGCTTTATTGTTGCCCATTGAATATATTTAACATTTGGTGCAATAGTATATTTATCCTTTTTAGGGTTCCGACAATCTTTATGATTTAAATTATCATTTATCCTTGCTAATCCTGTTGCAATCGCATGTGTTTTTATTGGGAATTCACTATCCCAACTTTCAGATAAAAGCGTTGTAATTAATCCGCCAAAGCTATGACCGATAATTACTACGGATTTAAGATCTTCATTTAATTTTATCAATGTTTTTAACTTTTTTAACATACTATCATGGATAGTTAACGGACACTCATTCCAATCATACCTATAAAACCATATAGGTACGCCACTTTTTGATAAATTTAAAATTGGTTCAACCCATTCAAAACCTTTAG
>JGI20155J14468_10001708_pt1 | contig 16876 bp, 15 predicted proteins | sample COG_05_FD_14468 | JGI IMG/M metagenome (IMG submission 14468) | reverse complement strand
CTGAACCCGTAAAACAGTCTGAACCCGTAAAACAGTCTGAACCCGTAAAACAGTCTGAACGGTTAAAACAGTCTGAACGACTCACAAAGTTAAACAAAATAGGAGCATGGGATGCGTTTTCCAGGAACCATGATGGTGCAGACGGGGTTCGACCCGGCCGAGGATCACATCGGACCGTTTTACTTTGAGCCTAAAGGGACCGCGGCTTTTGGGGGTTATGGCTTCGAGCTCAAAGCGAAGCATTGTAATGCGATGGGGTCCGTCCATGGCGGCGTTCTGATGACCTTTGCAGATTTCGCGCTCTGTATGGCAGCGACCGATCACTATGAAACTGAGACCTGCGTGACCGTCAGTTTTTCCTGTGAGTTTCTTCGAGGCGCAGAACTGGGGCAGGTTATCGCTTGTCAGCCCAGGATTAACCGAAAAACAGGTTCACTGGTCTTTGTTTCCGGCGAATGCACGGTTGAGGGCGAACCGTGCTTTAGCTTCAGTTCTGTCGTCAAGCGGCTCAGTCTGGATCGGCTGCGGTAATGCACGGCGGCGCACAGAAACTGCGCATTGGATTGCTGATGAATCCCTGCGCGGGCATCGGTGGTCCGGCGGGTCTGAAGGGCAGCGACGGGGTTGAGGTGCAGACACTCGCGCGCGCACAGGGTATTGAAAGTCAGGTCTGCCGCCGGGTGGTGATGGCGCTCACGTCTCTGGCGCATCAGCTTGGCGACTTGCACTGGGTGACGTGTAGTGGGGCAATGGGTGAGCAAGCACTTTTAGCATTAGGGATTCGTGACAGCGAGATTGTGTATATCACCCCCGCTGAAACCGAAGGTCAGGATACAAAGCGCGCAACGCGCGCGCTGCAGGACGCGAAGGTTGATGTGTTGCTGTTTGCTGGCGGAGACGGCACCGCCCGGGACCTGCTCGATGCCGCAAATGCGGGTCAAAGCATTCTCGGTATTCCGTGTGGTGTCAAAATGCATTCCGGCGTGTTTGCAAATCATCCACTGGCGGTGGCAGAAATATTGCGTGATCTGCTTGCCGGGAGGCTCTTGTCCGCCACGGTCGGTGAAGTCCGGGATATTGATGAAGTGGCTTTTCGGCAGGGTCGGGTCATTGCAAAGTTCTACGGCGAGTTACAGATCCCTGCGGCGTTAAGCTACATCCAGAGCACCAAGGTTGGCGGACGCGAGTCGGAAGGCTTGGCTCAACAAGAGATTGCGGCCGACTTCGTTGATTCAATGCTGCCGGGTATCATCTACTTTATGGGCAGTGGTCAGACCGTTGCGGGTATTATGGCGGCGCTGGGTTTGCCGAATACGCTGCTCGGCGTTGATGTCATCTGCAATCAGGGCGTGCTACAAAACGATGTGACGTCGTTGGATTTGCTGCATTGGACAACGCAGGGGCAATGCCGGATTGTGGTGACGGTTATTGGTGGGCAAGGGCATGTGTTTGGCCGGGGTAATCAGCAATTTAGCCCAGAGGTCATTCGGGCGGTCGGGCTACCCGCAATCGAGGTGGTCGCCACTAAGACCAAACTGGAGGGCCTGACGAGTGGGTTCGTCATTGTGGATACGGGTGATCCAGACCTGGATGTGGCGCTGTCTGGGGTCCACCGAATTCGAACAGGCTATCAAGATGCGGTTTTGATGCGTTGGGGAACATAGGATTAATGCCGCTGAACGGGTGCGCAATAAGGCGCTGATCCGCGTAATACCACTGAGTGGCCCTTGATGTGGTATGGCAGTTGATTCCAGCGATATGAACCACGTGGGCTGTTTCGAAACAGAGTTTAATAAGGACGTTCAACAATGAAACAACGGTTATTAATCACGGCTAAGCAGATGCTCATGATCCCAGTGGGGTTTTTNCTTTGGAGCGCGCAGGGTTTGGCGGACTCGGCGTATCGTTTGAATCTTGAGACTGCGGTTGTCGGNGTGACATCAACCAAAAACGATCGAATCAGTGAACGACACCAAATTAAATTTAAAACGGGCACCGTGTCGAGCACGGGTCAAGTTGATTTGGTGCTCGATTTGCGCACCACCGAAACCAACATTCCGATTCGAAATGAGCGCATGCAGCAGCATCTGTTTGCGCAATTCCCGCTTGCAACGGTCTCTGCCCAGTTGCCGCCAGACGTATTTGCCAAGGCTCGAGCAGGCAAGGCAATCTCCGAGCCCGTAGTCGTAACACTGGTTGCCAACGGGGTCGCGCAAACGTACTCAATGCAGATGGTGCTCGAGCAGGATGTGATGGGCGGCCTGATTGTTTCGGGTAAGACCGAGATTGATGTGAGCCTGTTTGGTTATGGCGCAGGGATCGAGATGCTACGCAACCTGGCCGGATTGCTTTCGATCAGCACGCTCGTGCCAGTTGATTTTTTATTGCCGTTTGATGACTGATCATCTGACTGAAAATCAACGGTTTTGGGACGCCTATGCCCCTAAATGGATCGAGCGGGGGGAAGCGGCATGGCGCGCCGAGCAACCCTACTGGGGAATTTGGGCGACGCCGGAGTCTGAGCTGGCGCTCATTCCCAGCGACCTGGCAGGTCGGTCAGTGGTTGAGTTGGGGTGTGGAACTGGCTATGTCTCGCGCTGGTTTGAGCAACGCGGGGCTTCTGTCACGGCCGTTGATTTGTCCCGGCAGCAATTGGCCACAGCCAAGCGGTTCGCGGCGCAGTTTCAATCAGAGATTACCTTCATCCAAAGCAATGCTGAAGCCACGCCGCTACCCAACCGCTGTGCAGACATTGTGGTCAGCGAGTATGGCGCGGCCATTTGGTGCGATCCGTATCGATGGATTCCTGAAGCGGCAAGACTCTTGGTGCCAGGGGGCCGGTTGATTTTTCTTGGCCATTCTCCTTGGGCCATGGTGTGTACGGATGATGACGGTGAAGCCGTAACGAATGCCATGAAGCGGAGCTACTTCGAGCTGCATCGAATAGATTGGACCGATGCGGCCATAGACCCAGGCGGCATCGAATTTAATTTACCGTTGTCGAAATGGTTCCGGCTGTTTCGGGAGCAGGGCTTTCGCTTAGATGATTATTTAGAGATTCAGGCGCCAATGAACAAATCACCCGATCAGTTCTCAACCCCTTGGGAATGGGCCAGGGCCTATCCATCCGAGCAGGTTTTCAAGCTAACCAAAGTGTGATGCGTGGCGGTTGCATCAAATATAGATTGGGTAGGGGCTGACCGGTGCCCCGCTAACTCTCGCCTCGTGGCATTGTGGCCCGCACCTTCGGGTCGAACCCACTGGCGACCCATTCACCTTGAGCACTGTTCCAGTGCGAAAAATAGCGTCGAAGCTTTGGGTCGGGATGCTCGATCAAACGCTGGGGAATCAGGTTCCAATCCGTCAGGGACGGACTGGGCGCTCGGATGTAACGCGACGTGGTGGGCAAACTACTGCTTAAAAACCCCCCTCTGGCGTGGTACTGGTGCCAGGTTCGGCGTCCTTCGCGCCCATTGCCATCAAGCCGGGTATGAAACAACGCGGTGTCGTAGAGGATGCAGGTGCCGGCAGGACCGCGGATGGGTTGCTCAACGTAATCCGCGCCCAACGCCTCAAAGGCCGCTCGAAGCGATTCAAACCGATGACTGCCTGGTACGACACAAAAGGCGGGACTGAGGTCGGTGACCGGCGTCAAATAGTGAATACTGCATAGGTAATCGCAGGGCAGGTAGGGCGCGCGCAAATGCCGATCCGGCAACACCGCATCGTGGTGAAAGTTCATCGTGCCCAGACCTGCGTCCGGCGGGGTTTCTCGAAAATTAAACTCGCTCCAGCGCACATGCTCAGTGCCGCCTAAGAGCGAGGCGATCAAAGAAAAACTGCCCGGATGCTGCAGATACTGATCGAGTTCCGGGAAGTCGAGTAATGGCTGACTCAGAATTAAGCCTTGGTTTCGATGATGCGGTTTACGTTTTTCCCCTAAGCCCCACAAATCCGGACGTTGTCGCTGGCTGTCTTCAAAAAATTGATTCAAAGCCTCAACTTCTTGAGCCTCAAGAGCGCCCTTAAGGACAACATAGCCCCATTGTTCGAAATGTTCAGCGGCGAGTCTAGATTGGGTGCTTAAATCAAACTGAAGGGCAGCGTGAGGGCTCAACCGACCAAATCCCTGGGCCGCCAGGTCAGGGTCGCCGGCCTGATTTTGCTGTGGTGTCAACGAAATTGGCATGCTTAAATGTGGCTTGATTTAGGGGTCCCGTCAAGACCAAAAAAGTGCCGTGAATCAAGGGCGTATCTGTGGCTTGGGCGATGAGCGAGAACAGACGTTTCATCTGGCGGCTTAACCAAAACAGCGCGCACTTTGGACTTTCAGCCTTGAATTCAAAATGTTAGGGAACAGATGATTAAACAGTTTAGACATCTTTTATCGAGACAGGGCCTGCTGGTGCTCATCTTGATTGGCTTTGTGCCGGTCAGCTTTGGGGAAATTAGCCATGTGAGTGCGGGGAACAATTACACCTGCGTTATCGATGATGGCGCCGTTGCGTGTGGCGGTGAGAATACGGTGGGCCAGCTTGATGTCCCGCTACTGACTGGCGCCCGTGCGCTCAGCGCCGGTGCGCGCGGTACGGTGTGCGCGATCTCAGATGCGGGCTTAAGTTGCTGGGGACGGCAATCAGATGGTTTATTGGACATTCCAAAACTGGTAAACCCCGTGAAGGTCTCGGTTGGCAGTCGCCATGCTTGCGCCTTGGACGATGAAGGGGTGCGCTGTTGGGGCCTGAATGATTATGGCCAGCTGAACGTGCCAAAACTTGAAAGTGTTACGGCCCTTGCGGCGGGTGACGACTTTACCTGCGCCATCTCGGGTGGCCAGGTACAGTGTTGGGGTACTGATCATGATGGCACGCTTGATCCGCCGGCCTTTAAGGGCTTAGAGGTCTTGCGGGTCACTACCCACGCGTGCGCTGCGAGTCGAGATGGCATGGTTTGTTGGGGGCCGAACGACTTTGGCGAAAGTATTGCGCCGCCTTTTATGGAGATCTCGGATATTGGGGTTGGCGGTCTGCACAGCTGCGTCATCACCTCGGGCAAGGTGAAATGTTGGGGGTTTGGCAACCAAAATCAGTTGCTGGTGCCAGAGATAAAAAATCCCAGAATGCTGGCCTTAGGCAGTGGTCATAGCTGCGCCGTCGGTGACGAGGGTCTGGTCTGTTGGGGCCGCAAGCGCAGTTATTTGAACGCTGATGACGTGATGGCCTTTGTGGGCGGTGTTGCCGCGCCACCGAAACTCGAAACGGTGAGTTTGTATGATTATTTTAAACGGCCGCGCCCGGTAGTCATCGAGGAAAAAGGGCCGCTGGATTATGCGGACGATCTGCCGGTACTGCGCGCCGTCACCCAAAGCGGTGTTGTCATCAGTACGGGTAGTACCCACAGTTGTTATTTGAAAACAGGCGTTATTGAGTGCTTCGGTGATCGTGATGCGGGTCAGACAACCGTGCCGGCCTTGACGAATCCACGGCAAGTTAGCACAGGGTTCGATTTTAGTTGTGCAATTGCCGATGAAGGGGTGGTTTGCTGGGGTGATAATTCGCGAAATCAAGCCAATGCGCCCTTCACCATTAATCCGATTCAAATCGCAACCGGTGGCCGACATGCTTGCTTGTTGGATGGCGCAACGGTTGATTGTTGGGGTTGGAACTTCAATGGTCAAACGGATGTACCATCGACCTTACGTAACCCACGGCAGGTGACGGCAGGCCTCTATCACAGCTGTGCGCTGGATGATGACGGGGTGCATTGTTGGGGGTCGAATGCTTACGGTCAAACGGATGTGCCGGAGCTTGTGAATCCGAAATACCTCAGCAGTGGTTTGGGCAACCACAATTGTGTCGTCGACGATACGGGGGTTGTTTGTTGGGGCGATGATGAGCACAGCCAAGCCCAGGCGCTGCCTTTGGTGCGACCGACTGATGTCAGCGTCGGCTATGAACACACTTGCGCGTTGGATGACTCAGGGGTTCAGTGCTGGGGCAAGAATTCCCAAGGCCAGTTGGATGTGCCTGTCTTGGACAATCCCAAGCAGGTGAGTGTCGGTGGCAATTATAGCTGCGCCGAAGATGCAACCGGTTTGGTTTGCTGGGGGTATATGGGATTGGAAGCTGTGCAAGTGCCGGAAAATTTCTAATCCGCTAAAGGCGCGTTAGGCGGTTGTCTCGCCCGTAGAAACTTGAGGTGGCGCTTGTCGTCTCCGGGATGGCAGGCGCGGATGACGCGGCCGGCTTGCCATTCTTGACGCTGCCGCGTCGACAATAACCCAGCGCCTAGTAACGCCTGGCAGCTTGCGCTAAGCTCGGCGCGGTATCAAACCCTGAGCTTACAAAGAATCTTTTATGTCTGATTTCAAAACCATTCGCCTGGAACGACGGGCCCCACTGGGTTTGATCACCATTGATCGACCCGAGAAACACAATGCTATTTCCTTGCAGGTTCTTGACGAGCTGAATCGGGCTTTTGATCTGCTTGCGAGCGAGGATGCTATTCGGGTGATCAGCTTTTGGGGGGCAGGTGGCCGTGCTTTTGCTGCGGGATCAGATTTGAATGAAGTGGCGGACCGGGACTTAAAAAAAGGTATGGAGCCCATCGTACAAGGGCTTGCGGCGAAGCTTGAAGCGTCACCGAAAGTCACCATTGCCGCCATAGACGGTATTTGCATGGGGGGCGGCTTAGAGGTCGCCTTAGGCTGTGATCTTAGGGTTTGTTCGCCGAGCAGTCGCTTTGGAACGCCTGAAGGCAAGCTCGGTATTATCCCCGGTGGGGGTGCGACCGCGCGATTGCCACGCCTCATTGGTAAAGGCTGGGCGTTGGAGATGTTGCTGATGGGCGAGCCCATTGGCGCCGAACGTGCGCGCCAAATAGGGCTGGTAACACGGGTTGTTGAATCGAGTGCGTTGAATGCAGAGGTTACTAAAATGGCTGATCATCTGGCGGGATTCGCCCCCTTTGTGCCACATTTTATGAAGGTGATGGTCCAGCAGGGATTGGAAGGCAGCTCGGCGTCGGCCTTGGCGATGGAAAAGTTTGCTCAAAGCGCTTTATTGCAAACCCAGGACAAGCAAGAGGGTATCGACGCGTTCTTAAACAAACGCGCGCCAAATTTCAAAGGCCAATAGTCGGGATGAGGTTAAAACTGTTGGCGCTCAAGCAACTGCGTCACGGTTTGATAATCCCGGTCTAAGCATTGTCCTGCTGCAAACGTCTGCCAGGCGGCGGGGTCGATACCGTCGCCATTTCGATAGGTGAGTCCGTAAAGCGCTTGGCATCGCCCCATTAAATCAAAGCGCGGGTCTTGCTCGAGCTTGGCGAGCAGCCCGTTAAGCGTCAGCGCGGCGGTACTGCTAACAATCCCTTGGTCCTGATCGCTGTCTAGAACGAGGAAACGTTCGACATTGTCTGCTGCTTGCCAGACGGGCCAAGTGGGTTGCGGCGCTGGTAGCCCAAGGTTTGGGTTCCCAGTGTACGCAAAGGCGGCCCAGTAATTGCGCATTTGCTGGGATAATCGATCCGCCGACTCAGCGCCATCCCCAATCACAAACTTTGAGACCAAGGTTTGTTCCATGGCGGCTGGGAATAAAAATAGGAGTTCCATGGCGTGACCCGCGCCCAATAGATCGGCGTAGTTTAGGTCTTGAATGGTTGGTAATTCATCCCAATCAAAGCGGTAAGCGAATACGGTCTGCTCGCTTTGGGTCAGGCTGCGTGCGACGTCATCGGTTGCTCTAAGCTTCCAGAAATCACTGCCATATTCACTCATCGCCTCGTAATAATTAGGGTTCTTAATCGTCAGTGGCATTCGATCGATGAAGGACCAAAGGCCATCGGGTTGACCCCATTCCACCAAATGGGGATCCATGGCATTAAACAGTTTTGTTTCGTCCCGATTGGTTCCCACCAGAACGGGAACCTTGGTGCGAGCGGGATCCTTGAGCGCGCCAACAATGCCATCAGAGCGGACGACGACACCATCCGGGAATACTCGGGTCATGCCCACTTTCCGAGGTTTAGCGGCTTGCTCGGCTTGCAGCAGATTCGCAGGCGTCTGCGCGCGCAGGTAGCCCGCTATTTCTGAGCTCGTCAGGTTGGCGAGATGCCGCTTTGCCGCGACCAAGTCTTCTGCAATGCCGTCGTTTATCAACAACTGATAGAGTATTTCTTGACTGCTTATCGTGCCCGAGACGCCATCGCTTGGATAATCGCTTTCGGCTTCGCTGAGGCTGGCGACGGACACAATCCCACTTTGGATGATGGCTTTTTGGAATAGCCCGTCCGCCAGCGGAGACGCGAGCAGGGCGGCGACATTATGGCCGCCTGCGGATTCGCCAAAAATTGTGACGTTGCTTGGGTCACCGCCAAACTCGGCAATATTGTCTTGCACAAAACGCAGCGCCGCAATGGTGTCGAGGGTGCCAAAATTACCAGAATCATCCATTGCGGTGGTGGGACCCGCTCGCAGCGATGGATGGCGAAACCAGCCGAATGAGGCAAGTCGGTATGCAATGGTGACAACGATCACGGACTGCTCGCTAACGAGATGACTGGGGTTGTAGGTTGCAGCCGAACCCAGCGTGTTAGCGCCGCCGTGAATCCAAACCATGACCGGTAGGGCTTGATCAGAAGCCGTTTGCGTTGGCGCCCAGATATTAAGATACAGGCAGTCTTCGGCGCCGCTAAAGGCGTCATCGTTATCGCCTTGGAAAAAACCGCGTTGAAAACACGCTGGGGCATCCTCAAGTGCGGTGAGGGTTTGCGTCCAAGGTAAGGGCGCAATGGGCGCGCGCCAGCGCAAGGCCCCGATCGGTGGTTGGGCGAAGGGAATGCCCCGCCAGACCGAAAGCGCGTCTTCTTGAGTACCAATGACCGGTCCAAAACGGGTTGTGCGCTGGGTTTCCTGATGGACCGTGGCATCACAGGCTGCAAGGGTTAGCAGCAGAAACGCGAGCGCTAAAATTCGTGCTGCCATGATTTTCTCAAACTTTGGGTAGACTACTTTTATAGGCTGTTGTTGCGCTAAGCGCAAATCATCCAACCTCAAAAGAGGCTCATCCCGATCGAGACGAATAAATGGCTTAATGCAAAGTTCCGTGAAATGGCGCAAAGACCTCATTAATGAGGCGGTCTAAGGTCTCGATGGGGTCATTGCCCAGATTAAAATCTGGAACGATGAATTCATCGACGCCGAGGTCGCAGTAGGCGCCGATGGTATCTTGCAGCGCTTGAACGGAGCCGGCGATGCTCGCCTGGGTGTTGCCGCGCATTTTTTCAGCGAAGGCGTCATCGTCTGTCAAAAACACCAAAGCAACCGCGGTCCGCTTTAGCGTGCTTGGATCTCGTCCCAATCGCTCGCAGTGCGCATCCAATATGGCCAGTTTATGTTTTAAGGTGGCAACCGTACCCCAGACATTCCATTCGTCCGCATATTGAGCGGTGATCCTTAAGGTGACTTTCTCGCCGCCACCGCCGATCAGTAAGGGCAACCGGGCTTGCAAGGGTTTGGGTTCAAGGGGGGCATCGGTTAATTGATAGAACTGGCCTGAAAAATGGCTCGCTTTGTGCTCATAAAGTTGCTTGATCACCTGGCAGGCCTCTTCCAGCCGCGCTAGGCGTTCAGGGACATCAAAAAAGGGCAGGCCATATTTTAGATGTTCATTTTCCTGCCAACCGGCCCCCAGACCCAAAACCATTCGGCCGCCACAAATGTGATCGATCGTCGCTGCCATTTTGGCGAGCACGGCGGGGTGGCGGTAGGTATTGCCCGCGACCAATGAGCCAAACCGAATTCGCGGCACGCTCGCAGCGACGGCCGCAAGCGTTGTAAACGCCTCGGGCCAAGGCGCGCTGGTGTCTTCTGCGTTCGGCATAAAGTGATCCGCCAACCAAAAGCCATCCCACCCGGTTTTCTCGACGTGATGTGCAAGATCTAAAGTGGTGGCAAATGGATGGGTTGGCCTAGGCCAGAAGCTGAATTTCATAATAGGGTCCTTGATGGTGGTCGCTTAACCGGAATGCGCGGTCGTTGACACGCTGGCTCGACATCTTACTGGCCTAGGAGCTTATCAAATGTCGCAGATCGTGTGTCGACTAAAGGTCTTGCGGGCAGGCTGATCTCGATAGGAGATGCCCCGCTTGATGCGCGGGCCATGCGCGGCGACAACCTAGCTCAGTCCTCGTAATTGCGAGTCGGACGACTTATGCTTTGAGCTGGCTCTAACCTGTTTCAATACTATGAATGCTCAACAAAACCCGACGATTGCGGATTACTTCCTAGGGGCGGCGGCGCGTTGGCCTGAATCCGACTTTCTCGTCTTTCCAGATCACCGACACTCCTACGCTTCGATGAAAACCGCCATGCTATCGCGCGCGGCCAGTTTTAAAGCTTGCGGCATTGTCTCCGGCGATCATGTTGGCCTGCTGATGGCCAATTGTCCGGAGTACATCGAGTGCTTATTGGGCTTGCAGTGTTTGGGCGCCATCGCTGTGCCAATGAATGCGCGCTATAAGCCGGAGGAACTGGCCTATGTTGTGAGCAACGCCGAACTGAAACTCATCGTGACCCACGATTTGATCAGCGAGTACGCAGACTTCGGACGCTTCTGCTCGAGGCGGCTGCGCTTTCAAAACCTGAGGCGCTTTCGGCAATGGTGATGTTGGGCGGGCAGCGCAATGGTTTTATGACTCAAGCTGACTTTGAAGCGGCGGCTTTAAACGTTGATCAATCGGCCCTGCTTGAAACCTTCGGCGCGGTTTCATCAGAGGATACGGCGATTATGATGTATACCTCAGGCACCACCGCGCACCCAAAAGGGTGTCCGCTACATCATGATATGTTGGTTCAAAACGGCATCAATATGAATCAGAGCCGCTATTTCTTGACCGATCAAGACCGGTTTTGGGCGCCGCTACCGATGTTCCATATGGCCTCGATCTTACCAATGCTGTGTTGTATTGATGCTGGAGCTGCCTTGTTATCGATGGTGCATATGGACGCGGGTGAAAGCCTTGCCATGTTGGAGGCTGAACGGGCAACGGTTGCATTTCCGTCCTTCCCGACGATCACGGCGGCATTGATCGCACATCCAGATTTTGAGACTCGGGATCTCTCCTCGATCAAACGACTGAATAATGTCGCGCCACCGGACGTGCTTCGGCAGTTTCAAGCGGCTTTTCCCCAGTCTATACAAACCGGTGCGTATGGCCTGACTGAGGCTGGGGGGGTTCTTGCGTTTAACCATCCTGATGAAACCCTTGAAAGTCGCGTGACCACCTGCGGTAAACCGATGCCGGGCTTGGAAGCGAAGATCATGCATCCGGAAACGCAGACGCCCTGCTTGCCGGGTGAGCGCGGCGAGATTTGGCTTCGGGGCTACGCTATCTTCAAGGGCTATTACAAATCCCCTGAAAAGAACGAGGAAGCCTTTCAGGATGGCTGGTTCCGAACGGGCGATCTCTGCGTGATGCGGGCAAGCGGTGAGATCGAGTTCCACGGCAGAATCAAAGACATGTTGAAAGTGGGGGGCGAGAACGTCGCCGCGATCGAAATAGAATCCCTGATCTCAAAACACCCGAGCGTTAAAATGGCCCAAGTTATTGGGGTGGCGGATGACCGGTTGTCGGAAGTTGCGGCGGCCTACGTTGAGTGCCACGACGGGCAGCAGGTCACGCAGGAAGAGCTCATCGAATATTGTCAGGGCAAGATCGCGAGTTTTAAAATTCCGCGTCATGTTCGAGTCGTGCAGGATTGGCCCATGTCAGCCACCAAGGTCCAAAAGTTTGTGCTTCGGCAGTGGTTTGATGCTGAAGTTAGCGCTTAGATTGATCAATGCTTGGGTATCGCCCCAATAGTAAGACAAGAATGACCGAGCCCGTAAAAGCAACCGCGCCCAAGGCAAACCCAGTGCGATAACTCTGGGTGATCTCATAAAGCTCTGCAAAGAGGGCGGGGGCAATGCCGGATGCTGAGGCAAGCCCTGCATACAAAAAACCATAGATCTTGGCGTAATGTCTGGGGCCAAAGTAGGTCGCGGCCAGAAATGCCATCAAATCGAGTTCAGCACCTGCAGCGAAGCCCAATAAGATTGCCGCGATCTGAGCATTAACAAGGGTTAAATCCGACCAAAGCAATAAGCAGCCGACAATGGGCATCGAGATGGCGATGGCAGCAACCCCAGGCGCCCAGAAGCGATCCACGCAGAATCCGATGACCAAGCGGCCAACGATCACCGCAGTGCCAAATAAACTGATTGTTTGAGCTGCATCGACCGACGAAATGCCGGTATCGGTGAGTGCGGGGATCATATTGGGTACCAGACCCGATTGCGCTATATAGACCAGAAAGATTGAAGCGAGCAGGACCCAAAATCGATAACCTGAAACCGCCTCGGTCAGCGTTAAACCCCAATCCTCCTTCGGCGCTGTCACGTCGTCCGCTTGTGTGGTTTGACCGGGTTTGAAGTAGAAAAAAACGAGTGGCCAGGCGACAACCAGGGGCAGCAGGGCCAGCGTCATATAGCCCACCCGCCAGCCGTAATGGGTTAATACCCAAGCGATTGCCGGCGGCACCAGCACGGCGCAGAGTCCAGTGCCGCTGAGCACCAGCCCAAGCGCTAAACCGCGCTGGCGATGAAAGTTGGTGGTGACAGCGGTGGTCCAGGTGACCGGAATCGTGCCGGCGCCCAAAAGCGCCATCGCAGCATAGGCCGCATAAAACTGCCAAAGCTGCCCGGTTGCGAAGGCGGGTAGTAAAAAAGCCAGACTCAGGCCCGCAAGCCCAAAGAGCGCAACCATTCGGGCGCCGTGGCGATGAATGAGTAAACCGATGAGGGGGGATGTGAGCACCCCCATGCCGGTGCTGAACAAAAGCGATAACTGAAACTCAGATCGAGACCATCCGAACTCTTGGGTAACCGGCACCACGAACAAGCCCATAGTATAAAACGGCAGCACAATCGAGCTACAAATAACCCCGACACATGCGGCAATTAAGAGCAAAGGCTGGCGAGTGATTTCGTTCGAGGGAAAGTTTGACCAGACTGTCATGCTGAGGCCCTTGTTGCTTTTTTAACACGCTAATCGATTCGGCGGCAGATTCCTAGCAGCCGTTATGAGGGCCCTGGATTTGAACGATCTGAGGGCTTGTTTTGGGGTAGCTGGTGCCCCCGCGTTCTGGCTATGATGTTGCAATCGACGATAACCAAGATTACGAGNCGACGCCATGACGCAAGGTATGCCGGAGCACGGCACAGCATTTTCAGTTTTGAAGACAGAAATGATCGAGCGCGGCCGCGGGGACGTGCAATGGCGAGCGGGTAAAACCGCCGTCTACGTGTTTAACGCGGGTGAGGATGTGACCGAGGTCCAAAAACAAGGCTATCTGTTATATCTCTCCGAAAATGGCTTGGGGCCGGCTGCCTTTCCATCGCTTAAAAAAATGGAAGCCGAAGTGGTGGGAATGGGACTGTCACTGCTGCATGCGCCGGAAGGGGCCGTTGGGCATATGACCTCCGGCGGCACCGACTCGATTACGATGGCCGTGAAAGCGGCTCGGGACTATGCCCGGGCACAGGGCCAGCCCGAACCGTTTAACCTAGTCCTGCCGTATTCGGCGCATCCCGCCTTCGACAAGGCGGCGGCGCTGATGTCGATCGAAATCCGGCGGGTTGCGACGCGACCCGATTACTTGGCGGATGTGCGCGCTATGGCGGATCAAATCGATGACAGCACCTTGATGATGGTTGGGTCTGCGCCCAGCTTTCCATATGGTTTGATTGATCCGATCGCGGATCTTGGTGATCTGGCGACAGCGCGTAATGTTTGGCTGCATGTCGACGCGTGTGTTGGCGGATACATTGCCCCGTTTGTTGAAATGAATGGTGTTGACCTGCCGCCTTGGGATTTTCGGGTGCCGGGGGTTTGTTCCTTGTCTGCGGATCTGCACAAGTACGGTTATTGTGCAAAGGGCGCCAGCACCATTTTTTATCGTTCTGAAGTGCTTCGGGATCACATGATCTTTGATCAAAAGGACTGGCCGGCCGGCCGTATGGTGACGCCGACACTTGCCGGGACTCGGCCGGGTGGCGCGATTTCATCGGCTTGGGCTGTGATGCATTACCTTGGCATCGAGGGCTATCGACAAAAACAGCAATCGGTTACGCGAGCGCGCGCAAGAATTGAAGCGGGCGTCGCTGAACTGGGGTTTGAGGTGTTGGGCGCACCAAAGCTCGGCATTATGGCGTTCAGTCATCCTGAACTGGATATCTTTGCGCTGTATAAACGCCTGTTTGAGCGCGGTTGGGTGACCAGCTTGTGCACCCAGCCGAAAGCGCTGCACTTAATGCTGTCACCCTTTCATGAAACGGTGGTTGCACAGTACCTGACCGACCTCACCTGGGCCGTAGCGCAGGTTCGGGCAGGCGTAACCGATGCCGTGACTGAGGTGCGCTACAGTTAGTGGCAATCAGACCCAATCCGGGCCCGGAGTGGTTCGATAGCCGAAATCAGAACCTTTAAGCGCTTGATTCGAACCATAGCGCGATACCCCGCCATCCACCATGAGGGTCTCGCCGGTGATGAACCGGCCTGCAGGTGAAACCAAGAAGACGACGCCATTGGCGACATCTTCCGGCGTTCCCGGTTGCGGAATGGGGGTCTCGCCAATGTCAGATAGGACATCGTCATCGTAAGTCGCTTCCATGCCTGGGGTGATGATGGCGCCAGGGCCCAAACAATTAATCCGAACCTTCGGGTCCCCACTCGTAAGATAGACTGCGGGTTAATTCGGCAACGCCGGCGCGGGCAGCGCCTGAATGGGCAATGCCCGGATTACCGCGGCCAATGGTCATGATGATGTTACAGATGACCCCGCCATGGCCTTTCAGCATCTGCTGGCCTAATGCTTGCGTCACATTCCACGTCCCGTTGAGGTTTAAATCGATAATGCTTCGCCAGCCGTTGGCGCTATAGTTTTCCGCCGCTTGTGGAAATTGGCCACCCGCGTTATTGACGAGGATGTCTACTTGCCCGCCGTTTTCGGTAACAAATCCGGCTAGGGCTTGCACGCTGTCAAGGCTGCGGATATCAACCTGGGTGACTAAAACGTTGCGGCCGGTTTCTGTTTCAATCTCTTTTGCCGTGGCCTGCAAGGCGGGCAGTTGCCTTGCTGCGAGGATTAGATCAGCACCTGCCTGCGCGAGTGCAAAGGCAATGGCGCGGCCGATGCCTGTGCCGCCGCCGGTGACGAGGGCGCGTTTGCCTTGCAGCAAATCAGGGGTAAAGCAATGGGTCGGTCCAGTCATTAGGATGTCCATAAAATGAAAGTCGATCATTGTAACCTAAGACCCCCGCGGTGACGGCTCAGCAATCGTTGACCCGAGCACGATATCAGTGCTTGATGGTTAATATGTCTCATCGCGTTTCATTGCGTTCACTCAGACAGGAGATCTATTCATGCGTTTTGCTCGATCGCTCGGCTGCGGGTTCGTTGTGCTGTTGGCCCTGTGGCCGCTTGCTAGTTTGAAGCTTCATGCGGTCGAGTTGGGTCCGATTGCGCAGCCGTTGCTTTCTGCTGCGGCGCGGCAGCGTCTCACGGCGCTGGCGACACGCTATGTGGCGGAGGGTCGGGTTCCGGGTCTGCATCTGATGGTGCGTCGTGGCGGACAGTTGGTGTTCGAGGCAGTGGTTGGCCAGCGCGCCCTTGCTGATAATCGCCCGCTTTCAAAAGATGATTTATATCGAATGTATTCGATGACGAAACCGGTTACTGCGGTGGCCATCATGCAACTCTATGAGCAAGGTCATTTTAGGTTGTCGGACCCCGTAACGCGCTGGTTGCCCGAACTGGAAGGGTTGCGGGTCCGCAATCTTGACGGCTCACTGTCGCGGGTTGATACGCCGATCACCATGCGCCACGTGCTGACACATACCGCGGGCTTCTCTTATGGATTCGATTTAAGTGATCCCTTGGATGCGGCCTATCGCGCCGCAAATCTTTGGGGCGCCGCGGATCTAGACGATTGGGTTCGACGGGTTGCAACGCTGCCGCTGAAGTTCCAACCCGGCGCTCGGTGGCACTACTCGATCGCCTCGGACTTGATCGGATTGCTCGTTCAAAGAATGTCGGGGCAATCGCTCGCGGTTTATCTCCAGCAAGCAATCTTTGAGCCGCTGAAAATGATGGACACCTTTTTCGAAGTCCCAACGCCGCAGCGCGCTCGATTGCTTGAAAATCATGTTTGGAACAAAACGACCCACGCCGTGGAACGGGTTCNCGGCACGGTGCCGAGCCTGGGATTAAATGCCGAAACGGATGCGATGAGTGACTTTGATCAGGTCTCGCTTTTTTCCGGCGGCGCCGGGCTGGTTTCAACGGCGCAAGATTACATGCGTTTTGCAGACATGCTCCGCCTTGGGGGGGCTTTGGAGGGTGCAAGGATCCTGCAAACCGAAACCCTTAAGCTGATGACGCGGAATCACCTACCCGAGATCATTCAAAGTGGTGGGCGTGCCAATGAAACGTTGGTTTGGGCCAACAACAGTTTTGGCTATGGACTGGGCTTTAGCGTGGTGATTGATGACGCGTCTTGGCAACCGGAATCGAATATCGGTAGCTATTTTTGGGGCGGCGCCGCCGGCACGATTTTTTGGGTCGACCCAGAAGCGGATCTGGTGGCCCTGGCCTTGATTCAGTTAATGGACTCGCCTTGGCCGCTTCGGAAAGACTTGAGCCTCGCGATTTATGGCCCGACACCAAAAACGCGGCCTAGCGACTCGGCTTATGGCCCGACACCAAAAACGCGGTCTAGCGACTCGGCTGCGGCCGAATTAACCAGTATAAAAGGGGAATAGCGAACAGGATAAGCAA
>JGI20155J14468_10001702_pt1 | contig 16912 bp, 14 predicted proteins | sample COG_05_FD_14468 | JGI IMG/M metagenome (IMG submission 14468) | reverse complement strand
TGCATCGGAGGAAAGTGCAGAAACGGCGTGAACATCGCCGTGCAATCTTCGTTGGGGTACGAAAAGTTTGCTGGAATGGATCTCGCGACGGCACGCTCCGTTTTCATACCGATGGCATTACGAACGAACGAGATTAATGGCACCACCGACGAAGGCGAAGGATTTATTCCAATGCCAGGAAAGGCGCCGTCGTCGGCGGCGGTGAGTCAATCTGTCGACAGCGACGCACCTCCGGGATACATGCCAAAGATAAATTAGAATCAAGCATGTAATTGTAATACCACACACATACACACACGCGAAAGAGAGAGAAAGAAAGAGAGACGCCGCCAATGTTGATATCTTCTTCATTCTTCAGAGTGCTTACTATTTCTTGTTGTTTTCTTCTCACTTCTGACTTCTCTCTCCTCTCACAAACAAAATAAATCAACAAAAGTAATCCACAAATTACACCATTTCACACAACTTCGAAGAGAACAGCGCTCGTCGTTTAATCATCATTATCATCATCATCGGAGAACAATGCCGAGTCATCGAGAGGAACAAAAGTTCCGGATGATGGAATTAGGCATAGACGACGACGACGACGACGACGATAAGGACAAAAACGATACAACGACGCAAAAAGAAACGAATGCAAAAGAAAAGAGCGGAGGAGAAGAAGCTTCATCATCATCATCATCATCGTCAACCTTCGCGGCGTTTTCCGAAGGTGGGAACTGTTCCGCCAACGCCGTATACACGCGAGTGCAATACATTTATAGACAGTCGGGCGCATCGGAGTACCCGTTGACAACTTTAGCCATTTTGACCGCCCTTTTTTGGTTACTCGCCTCGGGGTTGAACTCTTTCTTCTTCGCAGCTGCTGCTGGAGAAGACGGGAACATCTCGAACGGAGGAGCGCTGAGAATGAGACCGTCGGACTTGCTCCCGAGAAGATTTCGGTTCGGAGAGAACGGAGTCCCAAAAACGCGAGGCACACCGATCAGAATCATGCCATCGTCCGATTTCAGGCACTTTGACGAGTTGAAATCGTACATGCACCCCACAGAGTTAGCGGGGTTAGGAGTAGATACCGAAGGACACGTTTTGAAACAACGTCCTTTGCTCGAGCTGAATAAGAACAATTTGTTGGCATTGAAAACGTCTCCGCCACCGCCGTTGGCTCCAGGAGAAGAGGAGAAGCAAGTATACGACGTGGACTTACCGAAAGGCTTTAATCGATGGGACGAAGTGCATCAAAATATTTGGAGAAAAGCGAAGCAAAAGCACATCGAAGAACTGCGCGCGGAAGCGACTATTGCTCAGCACGCTCGAGCGGAAGCGTTCATAACCAGCGCAAAGGACTCGTCTGATTTAGATAAAGTCTTGCAAGAAGAAGCCGCGGAGCGTGCCAGAGCACATTTGCAAGACGTATTGAAAGATCATTTGATAAATTAGCTCCCTCCCTACTACTAACTACTAGTTCTATAATTCTTTTTAATATAATTATTAGCCGCTGACGACGTGAAACGCGCAACAAAATATTAATGTTTCCAAAGTCGCAACATTTTATCTTTCCCGCCGCTCGCGCCTTTCGTTCCTAGCGGCGACCAATCGCACGCGTAAATCTCATCGGAGTGACCGGGTAAGTCGAGTTCGAGTTTCTTTAAACGCACGCTCCATACTTTTAACGTCGAGTCTTTGGATGCGGATAACACGAATCGCGAATCCGCGCTCCAAGCTATTTGGTACACCGCGCCGACGTGTCCTCTAAACGTACACACGAAATCACCGGTATCGCCGTTCCATAATTTTACCGCTTTATCAAATGACGCCGAGGCAAAGTACTTACCATCCGGCGAGAACATGACGTGATTAATCAGTTGCACGTGTCCAGTCAATCGCTTCAAAGCCGTTTTTGATTGCGACGGTTCCCAAAGAAACATGGTAAAATCGTCAGAACCGCTGATTAAACGTTCCGGTTTGTTTCTCGTTAATTTTTTGTATCGTTCGAGCGCGCGTTCTTTTGATTTCTCGAATGACTCTTCTCGTTTCCCGGTTTCATCAAATGCACCCGTTCTTAACGCGAATTCGGATGATAACGCGAGCGTATTTACCCAATGCGCGTGCCCTTTTAACTGTCGAACAATTTTCCCGTCTTTAGCGTCCCAGGCGTACACCGTGGTGTCTCTCGACGCGGTATAAATCAAGCCTTCTCCGCCCCATTTCACGGAAGAGAGCGCCCTAGAATGCGCAGAAAGCGAAAATAGAGGTATTTTCTTATTCACGTTCCATACTTTTGCCGTCCCATCTGCAGAGGCGGAAACGAATCGAACGTCGTTTGGTGATTTCAACGCGTGCGTCGGCTCCCAGCTCAATCCTACGATGTGTTTCTTATGTCCTTTCAGAATCCCTTTCGATTCACCCGTGACTGGGTCCCACAACCGAACCATGTTATCCATCCCTCCACTCGCTACTAACTGCGCATCTGGCGACCACGCCACGCATAAGACCCAATTTGTGTGTCCTTTACACGTCGTCTTTGGCGCCTCGCTTTCGTGGTTCCATAAACGCACCGTGGTATCGCCGGACCCGCTCGCTAAATGTTTCCCGTCCGGAGAAAACGATACCGATAATATAGCTTCCGCGTGACCTGGTATCGCGGACGAACATCGAGTCACCGGTCTCACTCGAAACAACGCCTGTGGGGCGTACACGATTTTCAACACCTGTTCCATGCTCGCGTTCACTTTCTCCAAGTGGTCCCCTAAATCCGTCGTCAACGTTTCGTCTTTAATGTAAAACTCGTACGGGAGTTTCTCCCCTTTCTCTTCCGTGTTATTCAATAACGTGTTCAGCAACTCTTCCAACTGTTTCGAGGTACAATCGTGCGGCAAATCCAGCTGAGGACCGGCGGTGTTCCCATCCGTATCCACGAGTTGCGCGATGACATTTATTCTTTGTCGAGGGAGGTGACGATTTTCGTTTTCGTTTTCGTTGTTGTTGTTGGTTGTTTTCGCGCGCTTGGTCGACGTCGTCGTCGTCGGTAAAACCGAAGAACGCCCCCCGGAAGAAGACATGATGTGTATTGGAAATTACTACTATTATTTTGCTATATTATTGCGTGCTCTCTTTCTCTCTCTTTCTGTGTGTGTGTGTGTGTTGTGTTTTCCTGCGTGTTGATAGAACTTTTGAGAGGCGCCGTCACAACTGAAGAGAAAGGACTCTAGAGTCAAAAATCGACACTTTTTTTAACAACAAAAGCGAAGAACCACCAAACCACCACCACCACCACCACCACCATGCAAAACGACGACGACGATTTAGACGAAGAAGAAGGAGAAGAGGGAGACTTTGGAGAGTGGATAGAAGACGAAGAGTCTCTCGTGGAAATCTCCGAGCAACGGAAAACAAAATGTTTATTCTCTCAGAGAGTGTATTCGAACGCACACGAGGCGTTAACGAGAGCCGCCACTGACTTTGGATTTGATTTACGACGAGTCGTTTCGTTGAATAAGAAGAATACTTTCATAAAAAGTAAAGAAGAGGAAGAAGAAGGAGAGAAACCATCGAGGAGTGGCCGCGAAGAAGAAGAAGAAGAAGACGATGAAAATGAATTGGAGTTTTACGACGTCATTAAAGTGATTAACTTTGTGCGTAAAATGGTTTTGGAAGAAACGAAAAACAACAGCAAGAACAACAACAACAAGAACAAAGAATCAGATGAAAAAGAATACGACGAGAAGGAATTGGCAAAACGAGTGATTGCAAGAGTCAACGATGGAGCGTGGAAAGACGACGTGTATCTGATGCCCGTCGATGCGAGTGGGTCGGACCCGTTGACGTACGAGTGGGAATCCTACGTCTACGGCATCGACGACGACGAAGAAAGAGCGCCGGCGGCGACGAAGGAGGAAAAAGCAAACAAAGATGAACGAGATTCTACGTCTCAAAACGAACATTCGGCATCGTCGTTGATGATATCTTCGTTGCGAAGCGAGAACGAGGCGCTCAAGTTGAAAGTATTCGAGATGATGGAAAAATTAGGGATGATTAGCGAAGAAGAAGAGAAGCAAAAGCTCGCGCCGGTGGCGAACGTCGGCGAAAAAATCGTCGTATCGTCGGCGCCGACACGTAACATGAACGACGACTGCGCGAGTAGAAGGTATGCAAATGATGATAGCGATCGATTCGATAAAAGAACTCAACAAGAGAAAGACGAAGACGAGGCAGACGCTAGAGTGAGGGATTCAGACGATTCTTACTTCAACTCGTACTCGTACTTTGAAATCCATAAAGACATGTTGAGCGATAAAACGCGGACGGATGCGTACAGAGATGCGCTCACCAAGAATCCAACTCTGATGAACGACGCAAACGTTCTCGACGTCGGATGCGGCACGGGTATCTTATCAATGTTTGCCGCACGAGACGGTGGCGCGAGAAATGTCGTCGGCGTAGACGGTTCGTACAGGATTGCGGACGTTGCACGAATGAACGTAGGGGCGAACGACTTACGAGAAAAAGTCGAAATCATCGAAGGGAAACTCGAGGATATGGATTCTATACGCGGTGCACCGTTCGACGTTATTGTCTCGGAATGGATGGGTTACGGTTTATTCTTCGAGTCCATGTTGGATACCGTGTTATACGCCAGAGATAAGTATTTAAAACCGGACGGCGCGTTGTTACCGGACGTGTGTTGCATTAAAATCGCCGGATTTACGAAACAGGCGACAGTGGATTTCGATTTCTGGAACGACGTGTATGGATTTTCTATGAAAGAAGTTGCCGTTCAGCAATTAGATCACGCGTTGGCAACGGCGGTCGTAAAACACATCGAAGGCAAACACATCGGAACGACCGAGACGGAAATTTTACGACTGGATTTGTGTAAGTGTTCGGCAAAAGATACCGAGTTTAGCGCGGAATTCAAACTCGACGCGCTCGAGAACGCGACGAAAGACGAACCTCAAACGATTTATGGCATCGCCTTGTGGTTCGATACAGAATTTTCGAGCCGGTTCTGTCGAGAAAATCCCGTCGTCCTTTCCACGTCTCCGAAAGAACCGAAAACGCACTGGGTTCAAACGGCGTTACATTTTCCCGAGCCGGTCGTCTTAGATAACATCACTGCGTTGGGCATTAAAGGGCGCATTAGCATGGCAAAGAGTACTGAACACGTGAGAGGTTACGATATAAGTTTAGAATCATGTACTATCGATCGGAGCGGGAAAGCGTGCGGTAAAGTACAAACGCGTTTGTATAGATTGTGAAAAATATGACTTGCTTTATCATTTACGTATTATCGTCGTGCGATTGATTTTATTAAACGCGCCATTCCAACCCCTCGACAACTTCTAACGTGTTTGAATCGGGATCTCGGAAGAATATCGCCGGTCTGCCCGATTTACTTTTCGTGTATTCAATCTTATTCGCATCTAAAGCATCCATCAGCGGCTGTATGTCCATGCATCCGATGCAAAAGTGTCGATCTCTGCCGCCGTGCGTCGGTCGAGACTCGATGTCGTCCGGATCTGGGTTTGGTAGTTCCATTATGTGAATCATCTCGTCTCCAATCCATAACCAGGCCCCATCGTACGGTAACTTATCTTTCGGCCTCGCAGGATTAATCGCTAATCCTAATATGCCTTGGTAGAAATCCATCGTTCGTTGCATATCTTTGACGATAATCGCCACGTGGTGCACACCAGTTATTTGCATCTTCTTCGCCACGGACGCGTCCGGTAACTCCTTCGTTTTCTCGTCTATGTCCGACCATTTCAACATTTTCCCTTTCGTATTTGTGACTGTATTCTGGTTGTCTGATGACGATCTCGTTTCTAGCGCACGTTCTCGATGTCGTCGTCGTCGTTGTTGTTGTTGTTGTTGTTCTTTTCTAACAGACACCAAGTGGATAAATTTTCTTGATGAATTCGTCGATGATGATCCTCCTCCTCCTCCTCTTCTCCCGTGGTGTTGGAGTGGGTAAAATGGTTTTGATGTCGTCGTCGTCGTCGTCGTCGCGATGACGATGCTCCCAAAAGCAGTCATCATCTCGCAAACCACTTTCTTTTTACTCACTGTGTATATGTCGTGAACAGATTTTAGATGACTCTGATGAATACACAGCAAAAGTTTTTTGTTTTTATCAAATTGGTGTTTTTTTTTTGTTTCTCCCCACAAACAAACAAACAAACAAACAAAAAGAAGAGTTTTGAAGAAGATGAATCCGGCGAAGGATCTTCCTTCGACGGAGACCACGGTGGACGTGAGGAAGAAATTCTACGAGGGGTTACTGTTGCAAGAGTTGAAGACGCACATGAACACGCAGAGAGAGTATAAGAACGACTTGATCGATAACTGGTCCGGGGATGCCGAAGCCGACTGGTTCGCCGCGTTGAAGGAAGACGAGGTAAGGGCGAGAAAGAAATGGGAGGAACAAAAGAAAGCCAAGAAAAAAGAACAAACACAACAGGAAGACGAAGGAGACGACGACGAATAAGAAGAAGAAGAAGAAGCTCAAAACGACGACCAGAAGTAGATGCTCGAGATAGTGAAAAGAGAGCTTACTTTTAGCTTTAGCAGTGTTTAGATTAGAGAGATGCAACGATAGAAAGAAGTGTACATTAGTAAAAGAAGAAACGTTTCTGTTTCACAAACGTATAGTAATTAATAATGGATTCTATATCACAACGCGAAAGGTCGCGAAACGGCGTCTAAATCACATTCGATGGCGTTCACTTCCGCAATTTTTTCTTGTCGTCCTCGTATGCCCAAAGCTAGACCGCTTTCAATCATCCATTGGACGTACGGTCCCCAAACCTTTCGGTCGCAACGCAACGTGTTCTCATGCCCGATGACAACCAACCCTCTTCTCGCTCGCGTGAGCGTCACGTTACATCGTCTCGGGTCGGAAACGAAACCTAAACTTCTGTTCGTATTTGCTCGAACCGTGGAAACTATCATGAGTTCTTTCTCGCGTCCTTGAAACCCATCGACGGAGGAGACTTCGATACCGCACTCGCCGGTATTCCTATCGACACCGGTTTGAATCCCGGCGCGGCGAATCATTTGCCGAAGCAAACGAACTTGTGCAGCGTACGGGGTAACAATCCCAATATCTTTCGGTCGTAATTCTTGCGCGGATAAGAAACCACGCAAATACGCCAATACTAACTCTGCTTCCGCTCTGTTGGAATACGAATTCGAGTCGTTGTTTTCCATCGCGTTTGTCGGGTGCGTTGGGATGTAACAAATAGGAACATTTGGCTGTGGCCAATTGAAACCAATTGGTGTTGGTCGCATCGCTCGAGGCGTTCCGTTTTTCAATTGTTTATCGTAGAACGCGTCCGATGGAAATTTACCCAAAGCCGGGTGCATGCGAAACTGCGTGTCGAGCATGTACGGCACAACCCCTAAGGACACGAGTCGATCGAACATGGAAAGCGTTAATCCACCAAGCTCGGCTTCTCGAGATAAAATAGTCGGCGGTAACTGCTTATGGTCTCCAACTAAAACAAGCTGTTGACATCCTCTCGAGATTGGCACTAAACTCATCGGCTCCGTGACTTGAGAGGCTTCGTCTAACATCACCGCGGAGAAACTAATCCGATCCAAGAAGTCGCTACCGGAACCAGCGCACGTGCAACACACGGCTTGCGCGTATCTTACGGCTCTGATTTGTGCTTCGTACGCTTCGTGCTTTGTACATCCAGGTGGAACCATATTCTCAATTTGATACATCGCAAGATCTTGACGAACGGCTTCGGTACGACCGATTCGAACGACGCGTACGCCCGCGCGCGCCAAGCCTTCCACTAAGTTGTCCACCGCGGTGTTACTATCAGAAGTACACAGTACTGGTCCTCTGCCTATATCTATCAGTCCGCGAACGATGGCAACAGACGTGTGCGTTTTCCCAGTACCCGGAGGTCCTTGTATTAAACTTAATCGGCGCTCTAAAGTCGCCGATACCGCCCGTTGTTGCGACTCGTTCAAGTTGAATTGTCTGGTGACGTTTCGTACGACGTGTTCGTATCTTCCGCCGTTTACCTCCGCGCAAAGGTTTGCCACTTCCTCTTCTTCGATGGACTCTAAACCTTCCGCAAAAGATGAACTGCGTTTCATTTCGTTTAAATGCGTCACGCCTCCTTTGTTTGCATCGATTTCGTCCGGTTCCGCGTGTTCAGAGTATTGGAATCCAGCGGTTAAAATTTTTCGAAACGCCGGGTTCGTCGTGCACTTTGCTTTCTTCGTCGGATCGACGATTTCGAGCAAATCTCGCATCGCTCCAACCTGTCTTGAAAACGAAACTCTGTTCGCTAACTTGTCGACGCTCCATCCTTCACCGATGATATCTTTCACCTCGCCGTGGTCCAAGTTGATGTGAATTTCCGTTTGTTCGTAATTTACAAATTCAATGATGCCTTCAAACTCTTCGAATTCAACCTCAGGCGCATCGAGCGGTCTCGGCGCGACTGGTAATGGTGGTGCCTTCGGAACAAACGCCGTCGCAGACGCTTTGAGTGACGAGTCCGGCGCAGGCGGCGGTGGTGGTGGCTGCTTCTCAGCTAAAGTAATACCATCACCCATCGTTTTCGTCTCTTTATACATATCCGCCGCTTCCGGGGATAAATCCGGCAAGGATTCGAACGACCGCACTTGGGGTATAGCTTTCGGCGGTGACACGTATTTGCGAACCAGCACGGAATCCCCGCCGGATAAAATGCGCTTCCCGTCCAAATTTATTTGGCCTTGTAAACACGACATTGGCGTTGGAATCTTCGTGACACCGTCCGGCCCAACCTGCGGCTTCGTCGACAGACACAACCTTCCACCTTTCCACGTCGACGCCGTGGCGACGAGATCAGTCGCAGCCGGCGGCCTTTTCGCTATCCTCTCTAAAATTTGCGTAGACTCCTCACAAAATTCTGTCAACAACAAGCGCGCGTTTTTCGTGAAATACCCCGCCGTCGCGGCGTCCGAGTGCTCGACGACTTTCGTCAAAGGACACAAGGCGTTGACGAGCTTCTTCGCGTCTTCCACATCGCACCTACACGGCACAGACATTAAAATCTCGCAGAATTTCTTCAACGACATTTTGAAGTTATCGTTTGACATGCTCTCGGCGACAAACGCCGCGTGTTTCGCGTGATTCGCCTGTAACAATCTCAAAATCAACTTTGTGTGCGTCTCCTCGTCCACCGTTCCAGATTTGGCGGTTTGCAAAATGTTCCCCATTTTCGGTTTAATTTTCTCCGTGGTGTACTTTGCAAACCACACGAACGCTTGGGAAATCTGCCCCGTGTCCATCTCTCGTCGTATTTGCTTCCCGTACGCTATTTTCTTCTCCGGTATCACTTTTACTTTTTTCTGCTTTTGGCCGAAAAAGCCACCTCCTCCACCACGGCCGCCACCACCTCCAAATCCTCTGCCGCCATATCCACCTCTCCCGTATCCTCCTCTTCCTCCGTATCCTCCTCCGTATCCTCCCCCGTACCCTCCTCCGTACCCTCCTCCGTATCCTCCTCCGTATCCTCCTCCGTATCCTCCTCCGTATCCTCCTCCGTAGTTTCCACCACCGCCACCACCTCCTCCGTAGTAATTATTATTGTTGTTGTTGTAATTCATTTTCCCTTTATTCTTCTTGTTCTTCTCCACGTTCCCACTCGCAGGTTTACCCAATAACGATGCTGAGAGAGGCTGATTTTGTCGCTGGTTGTTTGTGTTATCTGTTTGTTGTTGTGTTTGGGAACTTTTATTCTTCTTTGACTTCTTCTTTGACATCTAGTTGATGCATGTGCAGGCCTCTGCACTGACACTGAGGAATGGAGGAGAAAAATTTGAGGTAAAAAGTGAACAACAGAAACAGACACTTGTTGAAAGAAAGAAATCCTGTTTTTACTACTACATCTACTACTGCTTAAACTAAACCGGCCACAAGCATGCCCAGAATCAAAGCCTTCTCGCCGTGAGAAGAATTACACGCCGGCAAGATTCTGTGCGCGGCAGACCAGAACGCCTTGGTGTATTTTTCGGACATCGTATCCGCGCCGCGGAGGAAAGCGAAACTGTCTTTTTGAAACTCTCTCGGTAAGTACGGTCGCACCCAACTCTCATACATGTCCATCGGTCCAAACGACAGGACTTTCATCTTGTGCAAAACGAACATGGTGAAAGAAAACAACGCGACTGGAGCGAAGAAACTTTTTAACGCCATTTTAACGCCAAAGAAAATGACGAAACCGTACAACATGGACACGAAGAAGTCTTTCGCTTTCGACGGTAACGACTGAAACGCCTTTTCAGTTTGTGCTTTCATTCTATTCGCGGCGGCGTTCGTCGAGCCCTTCGCGTTCGCGAGAGGCACGACGGTGAGTGCAGACGTGGCCATCGCATAAAGCAGAAACCGCGTCGCCATCGACGAGCTATGCCGTTCGTCTTCGTTCTCGTTCTCGTTCTCGTTGTTGTTGTTGTTGTTGTTCCAACCGCTTCCGCCTGAGCTTCCACCAAAAACATTTCCTCCTCCTCCATCAAACTCGCCGAGAAGCGCGTCTCTGCCGCTGCTGTTGCTGCTATTACCACTTTTATTATTCGCGATGCATTTTCCTCTCCCACTATCGTCTAGAAATATGCCGCCTCCTTTCATAGCCGTCGTCGTCGTCGTCCTTTTCTCTTTGATTTTAAATAATGTTCTCGTTGTTGACTTCCTCGAAGAAGAAGAGGAGGAGGAAGAGAAGCAAAAGTGGCGACGACGACTACCACGACCACCCCCACCTTCACCTGTTCGCATGATACTCTCTCCTCTTGTTGGGACGAACGAGAGCATAGTATTCATAATACTATCAATAATAATAATGAAAGTTGAAAAAATGAAGAAGCAGTGCGTGTAAATTGCTCCTTGTTGGGGGAGGTTGGAGGTCTCGCGTGAACGCGTGTGTGTAAAAATATATATAAGAACTAAAAGGTATGTTTATTACAACTCAATTTTAAACAGATGAATGATTCAGAAGAAGAAGACGAAACTGTCTCTTCAAATCAACAGAGTACTCGACGCATAAAACTCAAACTTACTGTTGTTGTTTATCGTCGCCCGGGCGGTTGAATCGTCTCTGCGGTCTTTGTCCTTCCTCTCGCCCCGCCTCTTTATCCGCTATCGCCTGCGCCGCGGTTCTCGGCTTTGGCCCTTTCAACTTTCTCGGCGTGGATTGTTTTCGCTTCAAAATGTCTTGTTTGTTCTCAAAGTATCGTCGTCTTCTGACCTCGTTGATGTGACCAGAGTTCATGACTTGTTTGCGAAAACGTCTCAACGCAGCCTCTCCGTTTTCACCTTCGCCGACGTTGATTTCTGTTTGGAACGCGCCTTTGAACGCAAAAGCAACGCCTGGAGCCGATTTTTGTTTCGGTTGTTGCGCAACTGTAAAGTTTAGAGAGAGAGAGAGAAAGAGAGGTGAGTGTCTCGTTCCGCCGAAAGGTTAAAAAAGAGAGCTTTTGCTCTTCTTTCATCTTGAAACGAAAAGGACGAGAGGAGGAGGAGGACGACGACGAGGATAGAATGTTGAGGTTTTTACGCCTCCCAAATTCCCACGTTTTGCGCGTGCAACCTCACACGCGACCACGGAATCGTCGATATACAGTCATTCCCGGATGCGAAAATACCATTTCTGAGGACTCTTGCACTCAAAAACCGCTTCCTGCTCTCACTCCGCTCCACACAGTGAACGCGAGAGAGGCAAATCTCTTTCTGCCTCCCTCTTTTGAGGAGACGACGACGACCAAAAAAATTCGCGTAAATTCACGCGCACTCTCCCCGCCAAATATGATAAAAACGCGACGCGACGATATTAAGTACCTCTGTTGTTCGTAGACGTGGAAGAAACCGAGGTTCCAACTAAGGATGCCGTTCGCATGGTTAAGCCTAACATGATGATTGTGTGAGTATTGGAGAACTACTTTTTCTATTTTTTTTTCTGAGGAGAGTTGAAGTNTGGTGCTTGANTGCTTCTTCCTTCATCGAGAGTTTTCTTTTCGAGCAAACGAACACCAAAACATCATAAAAACAAAAAGTCAACAAAACCAATTCAAAACGACAAAGAAAGACCACGACGCTTTTAAAATGAATCAAGGCTATGGAGGAGGCGGCGGGCAAAACCCTCAGGACAAGAAGCGCATTCGCGAGGCGGAAATGCGCAAGCTCTACGCGAATTCCTGGGCGGTAGAGTTGATGAAAGCACCGTGTGCGAGACCTGGATTTTGTCTCTACGCTTCGCTGTGTTCGCCGTGCGTTGCCTGGCAACAGAGGAAGAAACAGATGTACGGGTCGTTGCAAGGGTACACGTGCTGTAACGGAGGAAGCTGCATTTCCGGTCGGTGTGGCGAGCAGAACAATCCGGAGTTGTGTTTAGCGTGCGAAGTGTTCTGGTGTTTTCCGAGTAGCGTTGCGACGACCAGATTTTTAATCCAGGACGAACAGCGAGTGATGAACACGCAGTGCGATAACGGCATCATCGGATTCATGTTATTGATGAACCAACTCGCGTGCATCTTCAGAGTGGCAGCAATGGTGTCCAACGACGATTCCATCGAGCAAGCTGCGGACATATTGGATTGCATCTCCGATATGACGTATTGCTCTGTGTGCGCGTGCATGCAAACGCAACAAGAGGCGCAAATTGACTTTAGGAACGAGAGCATGACGCCGCAGCAACAAGTGTTCCAAGCTCCGCAAGTCCAACGAATGGCGGCATACGAAACACAACCGGGAATGTATGGTGCGGCGCCGCCTCAGCAACCACAGCAACAGCAGCAACCACAACCACAATACCCAAAAGTTTAAATGCGCGTACGATTTTTTTTCAGAGATACTAAACGAGTACTACTACATACACAACACGCTACTAAACAATTTTAGGCTACTTTACACTTGGTCTTCTTCGTGTCTATTTTCCCAGTCGTGACTATCCCGTTCATCAATTTTTCGCTATCTGTATACCATGCAAACCTGGGTTTCCCATCCGCGCCAACGTCGCCCTTGTAAAACGCCAATCGGTCTTTAATGTTGTTAATCACGCCCGCGTGCCACTTGAAGTGGTGCACGGCAACCTTCGCATCGCTAAAGCGCGATTGAGACCATAACTTGGTGGTACTTTCGTGACTATCGTTCGGTGTGGAACACTGCGACCCGGCTGGGAGAAAAGATAAGTTATCGTGCGCAGCGCACTGGTACTTGTATTTTCCCGGATACTTTGCGTACGGCGTCAAATGATAGACGTCTTCTAAATCGCCGTCGCCTCTCCCCGGCCCGCTTAAATACGCCTTCGCTCTCGCCGCGCGCAACACCTGATGGTTCCCTCTGTCCGTTCTCCAGTACCCTTTATACGCCATAGTCTTAAAATCTCTACCACCAGCGACAGTTTTAATCACCGAACACCGCAAAGGAAATTGCTGAAACATTCCGGGTTCTTCTTTCAACTTGCTCAACTCGCCGCTCTTGGAGACTCGATCGACGTACGTCCCTCTCACTTCGTTGTACCCTTTCTTGTCCATCTCTTTCAAGAAGTCGATGACTGATTTCCCGCCGTACGAGTGAAACTCGTCGTTATCCGCGTGGACAATCCAATCTGTCGGTGGGACTTTTTCTAACAACTGCATCCGATGCTTATACATCACTTCGCTCGAGTATTGCGTCAACCACTCGTGGTATGGGATACCCAGATTGTCTAAAATCTTCGCGCACTCGTCAAACTCTGCGGTTCGAAATCCAGATTTAGAGTTAATCACGACTAAGAAGTTCTCCGGTTTAATTCCTAAATCGGTGTAATGGTGGACGAATTGTTTCAACAAGACGGCGCCGTCGTAATCGGCAGCCACGGAGGTGAATATCCAAACTCGGTTCGAGTAGTCTTTTGAAGATGATGATGATGCTGATGCTGATGATGATGCTGATGATGATGCGGTTGAAAACGACGACGACGCCGATGCCGCCAACAAAGGAGCGCTCTTCTCTCCTCTGTCATCAAAATGATTGTTCGATGATGACGACGATGTTTTCATCAAATATGCGAGAGCGAACGCACAGACGAGAAGGAGTTGGAGACATTTTCGCGTATGTCGTCTTCCTCGTGAAGAGGACATAATCTTTTCGTCGTCGTCGTCGTCGTCGAGAGCGTCGTCTGTTCCCTTCATTTCTGACGATTTTGCTGNTGAGACAAATCTAACACTGCCACATAAAGAAAGAGAAGTAAGAGAAGTAGGAACAGATCATCATATATACGATGATGATGCAACGAGAAGTAGAGAAGGGTATAACTAACGTTGGTATAACGAGAATAATTGCAATTCGATAATAGTATTGATTGATTAATATTAATGTACAGAGAGATCAACACGCCACCGCTTCGTTGACAGCGGTACCAGTCGTCCCGTTCATATCGTTCTTCATCGTGTTGTCAGAAAGCGGCGACGGCAATTCGTCTTGCGTTTTGACATTGTCTTCTTCTGTTTTTACAATCAAAGCGGCGTCGGTAGCAGCGGTGGTTTTCGTGGTGGCGGCGGTGGCAGCTTCTTTCGGAGCGCATTCTTCGTCTTCGCCGTTTTCAATCGGTTGAAATTTTTCGTGTGCTTCTTTGGCGTCTTTTTGGTGTATGTCTTCTTGCTCTTGCATGGGAAGAACGTCCAGCGGAAAGTGGTTTCGCCATCCCAAATTCTCAAGCATTCTCCCGTACCAGGAAGAAGCGAGGTTCGGCGTGATGGTGACTGGAGTCGAGAGCGCGCTCGTACCCGCGCGGGGGTCGTTCATCTCGTTTGCATTCTGTTGTTGTTCTCCTCCTCCACCAGGATTCGCGTTGTTCACCATAACGCTTTGGCTCGCAATATTCAGCATCGACGGACGACGAACGAGTTGATTATTCAAACTATGGAACGCAGGAAGGCCAATTACGGGAGAGTTCGCACGCCAATCGTAAGAATCGTTTGGGATCCCGGGCATGGAAAATCCACCTCTCGCTGCTCTGTTCAAATTTTCCATGCTCATGGACGACACCATTCCTCTGGAGTCGTTCATAGTGCGGTCACTCATGTTGCTCATGGTGGCGTTGTTCTGCGTCGGATTATTATTATTGATATTATTATTATTGTTGTTATTGTTGTTGTTGTTGTTAGTGCTAGTGCCGAATCCGCCATGCGCGCTCGTTTGGTCGTTGTTCATCGTGTAGTATTCCTTCTCGAAACCGCTCGCGCTCTTACCGCTCTTGATTCTTTGTAATTCCATTAAACTCGCTTGAATGAGCGTTTCCAAACCAACTGATTCGGAACCTCCCGAATCTTCTCGATCTTGACTTGGTCCACGACTCGGTCCGCGCACGCTTTTGCCAAGTTTCGTTTTCGTTGGAGACTTTCTCGGTCGTTTCATCGCATTTTTGCTCGTCGTTTCTTTTCCGGTGTTGTTAGTCATGTGTTGTTATTATTATTATTTCTCTTGTCCTTGTTATCTTGCGAAGACTCCATGGATTCGTCGCAGCTCATAGTTTCTAAAATCTGGCTCGCCACCCTTTTCAAATTTGCTTGCTTTGCCAACTGATTCGACGACTGCTTTCTCGATCCCATGGGCGAAGATAAGTGTTGCGCCGCGGCGACTGGACTCGACGCTTTCTTTGGTGGTGAGGATGCCGGCGGCGCTTTCCCATTTTGAGCTAAGGTTCTTCGTAACGTTGAGTTAAATCGATTTTTCACTTGATTATCGGTTCTTCCAGGCATCGAGCGCGAAATCACCGCCCATTTATTTCCATGAACGGCGTGCGCTGCCAATATCTGCGCGTCTTCCTCGGGAGTGAACGGTCCTCGCTTCACGGTTGGATTCAACTGGTTACACCATCGCAAACGACACGATTTCGAGCTTCTTCCTGGTAATCGTTCGGCAATTGCCGTCCAGTTTCCAGGTCCTCCTAATCGTTGGATTTGTTCGCGCAGTAACGTGTCCTCCTGTGTTGTTGATAAAGAGGATAGTAAAACAATTCATTTTTTGTGTTAGTCATAATTTTTTTTCTCTCTTTTTTCTCGAAGAAAGAAACTCGAGAGAAGATAACAAAAACGATAAGGCCGAAGAGAAGGAAAATTTTGAAACAGTTACGCTCCCCCGCGTGCGAATTTCACGCGCGCGATACAGGTCTTTTGCGAGCGACAAAATCTACATCGCGCTCGAAAATATCCCGCCTGAATCTTTCATCCGCGCGAAAATGAAACTCGTTCGGCGAAACTCACTTCGCGCGACGCCTAACGAGCGCGCGAATGATGTTGCAAAAATTCGTCCAATCCTTCCACACACAGAAAGACCGACGGTTGTAGAGAGAGCTAACAACAAAAAGAATGAGCTCTTAAACGCACCTCGATGGTCCACGCTGACTTGACGTTCTTCTCTTCCTCCATGCTTTCGTCCGAATGAATATATATTTCAACACGTGACTGTCGTTTCGAGGTGAATTAATCCTCGCGTCGTCGATAGAGTTGGCGTTTTTTCTCGCGCGCGCAAGAAAGAGACAGAGCTCGAAATATAATAACGACCTTCTTCCTGTCTTCTGTGGTTCCCGTTGCTCCACCTAACCAAAAAGAACGAAAGGAAGACCAACAAACACCACCAAAAACAAAAAACGTTTCGAAATCACTTTTTAAAAAGTCCTGCATGTGGAAAATTTTTCTCTTCTCTCTCTCTCTTTTTTTACGTATTAGGGTTTAGAAAAAATACCCTAAACAACAAAAAGGATGATGTCAAATTTACGACGACGAGTCTAAAAATTCAAAAACTCTTCTTCGTGTCTTCTTCTCTTCATTGTTGTTGCTTTTGAAAAACATCTTTTGCTCGTCGTAAACGCGAGAGAGAATAAAAATGGGTTTTGGTCGATCAAAACGACGATCATCAAACGACCCCGACGAC
>JGI20155J14468_10001692_pt1 | contig 16994 bp, 18 predicted proteins | sample COG_05_FD_14468 | JGI IMG/M metagenome (IMG submission 14468) | reverse complement strand
CGTCCGCGACAAACTATGGCTACGTAGCTCAGCTGGTTAGAGCACAGCATTCATAATGCTGGGGTCGGTGGTTCAAGTCCACCCGTAGCTACCAACTCGCTTTCTTCGCAAAGCGAAGAAAGTTGAGGCCGACAGCGTTTTCACCGAAGGTGAAAATTGCGAGAGGCGAAACTTAGAATCTCAGTTGTGCCCAATCCGTGCCCAATTCGCGCCCAAAAGTCAGGCCTTCTTAAGCAACTCCTCAGGCTCAATCTCAAAATAATCACACAAAGCACTGATCGTTTCCGTGTTCGTGTTGTAACCCGGTACATTTGAAATCCTGGTCAATGTTGGCCGGGAAATCCCGGTCTCTTTGCTGACCTCATTCAAAGTAATCCGACGGCCTTCCCGAAAGGACTTCTCATCTAATGCCTGTTTAAAAAGAATGCGAATCACTGCGCTCAACCACCTGTAAAGGTGGATCCATCCAACATCGTGACGGCGAAATCAGGAGCTTCATCGCCGACAGCATTGAGCGTCGTTTCTTCAGGAGTTGGCGCAGGTGCATCTTCGGCCGCCCAGAGCAGTACCGGTGCAGTAAGCACGAATGCCAATAAGATATAGAGTCTGGCCATGACGGGTCCTTTGATTGGTGATAGCACCAAAAGAACATGATTTTCCCAGAATCCGCCATTTTTTTCCCGCACTCTGAGCCGTTCGAAGCCGATGTCGGATTTCTGCTAGAGTTGATCTTCGTCTGTAAAAATACTTTCAATCGGCAAATTGAACAGGCGTGCGACCTTAAACGCCAACGGCAAACTCGGATCAAACTTGCCCGTTTCTATCGCATTCACCGTTTGGCGCGACACATCCAGCGCCGCTGCCAAATCAGCTTGTGTCCAATCTCTTTCGGCCCGCAATACTTTGAGTCGATTTTTCATGAGTACCGCGCCCGGCCCACAATGATCCCGGCCATATATCCGCCGCTCAGCAGCATAATCACGACGCCAATATCAGGCCGTGAAACCTGCCCCGATGCCAGCAGCAACGCATAACAAACACTGCCCACCAGACCGACCCCCATGCCCAGAGCGAGCGCATTCAGTTGGATCTTCCGCTGCAGCTCATCCAGCTCTTCCAGAAACTTCATGTAGGTCACGACGACCCCGACGCCGAGCAGAATATTGATCACAATCCCGGCGAGGGTCATATTTTGTGACCCAAACCAGTTATTCTCGGCGGCTTTGTCCATAGCGACGAAACTCGCCATCCAGATTAAGATCCAGACCATGATCAAAGCGTGGTTCTTTTTCGAGCCCGCGCACATGCCCTGTTCCTTGCATGCGCAGCGCTTCATTCACCTCGGTCCAGGCAAACCGTTTCCCAATTTCCAGCGAAATCGCCCCCGAAGCGACCAATTCGGCTACATAGGTCATGCCGTGAGCATTGGGTTTGACCACAAAGCAAGGCGCTGACGTTACAGACGGTGCCAGTGAGAACCGGGCAGCGCAAAGGCGACGACCTGGTAAGCCAGCAAGCAGGCTTTTCGCTGCATGCTGGTATTGCCTGTAAATCTCATCAGCGCAAGAAGCTTGAGCGCCTGTATCGATATATCACTCGGCCTGCAATTGCGGAGCGACGATTGTCCTTAGCCAATAATGGCAACGTCGTCATCGCGCTGAAGACGCCCTACGACGATCGCACGACTCATGTAGTCCGAAGGCGGCCCCACTCAGCCCGATGGAGTTCATGGGGCGGTTGGCGGCGTTAGTACCCAAGCCGCGAGTCAACCTGACCCGGTTTCATGGCGTGTTCTCGCGGGGCGGCCTTCCGCCGAACAGTAAACTGCGTGAGTATGTCGCTCCGCAGAAACCGGTAGAAGAACAAGAGAACTCGAAACCAAAGGCCTACTCGAGACCGGGCCGCGTTCGGATGGGCGCAACGGCTCAAGCGCGTGTTTGGTATTGATGGGGCCGCCTTCGGATAGAGAAGTGCGAAAAGTGCGGTGGGCCAGTTCGAATCATCGAACCGATCGATTGAAGATCCAGATGTTATTCCCGATGCGTCGGACCGTTCAGATCCTGAAGCATCTGGGCCTGGATCAGCCAGAGGATCCACAGAACCGCTCACGGCCTAAGGACCTGACTGATCAACAAACGACGTTATTCTGAAGGCCAGCACATCGATTACAGAACGGTGAGGGTCGCGATCGACCAGAGACTGATTCTAGAGGCAATTCGCCGAATTTCTGATGCCCAACTCATTCAACTCGTGGATGAAGCCGCCCGAAAGGGGGGATTGAAAGCAACTCCCAAGGATGACGATACTTTTCTGAATGATGAAAAAGGGTGTTTATTCTTACTAACCGCAAAGCCAGTCCCACCACGTCTTTAACAGCGGTGACAACCTCACCGTGGCGCCCAACGGACATTTGATTGTCTGTGAAGATCAGTACACTGATATTGTCGACAACTACCTGCGCGGACTGACCCCTGCAGGCCTGCCCTATGATATGGCTCGCCTACGGCTACAAACCGAGTTGGCCGGGGCGTGTTTCTCACCTGATGGCCGAGTGCTCTTCGTCAATGTCTTTGCGCCCACTCGCACATTGGCAATTAACGGGCCATAGGAAGGTTTTGTTGCTTAATCAAGAACGCAGCCTTTGACGGGTTGACCGCCACCTGCACTTGGCCGTTGGCCGCTCGCCCAGATGTTTGTTAGTCTCGAGGAGTTTGCAAAAGTCACGGGAGGACAACGTGGTAGATGTTGTATTAGTCACCGGTGTGGGGCCAGGTACCGGCAAGGCCATTGTCGAGCGATTTGCCAGCGCGGGGTATGTGGTGGCGATGCTGGCTCGCACCGAGCAGCGCCTCATCGAAATCCAGGAAACACTGCCCAACACGCATGCCTTCGTTTGCGATGTCGCCAATGAAGCCGAGTTAACCCGTACCCTGCACGCCGTGCGCACCAACTTAGGTGCACCGAAATTTGTGATTCACAACGCCGTTGGCGCAGAGCGCGGAACCTATGCCGAGGTAGATGCAGATAAGATGCGTCACGCCTTTGAGATCAACACCATGGCCCTGCTGGCGCTCGCCAAGCAACTGCTACCTGACATGGAAGACGCTGGTGGTGGCGCACTGATTTGCACCGGCAATACCTCAGCCTATCGCGGCAGGGCGCGATTCGCTGGGTTCGCACCCACCAAGGCCGCGCAGCGTATTCTGCTGGAGAGCATCGCTCGCGAGGCCGGCCCCAAGGGTGTGCATGCAGCCTACGTAGCGATCGACGCAGTGATCGATCTTGCATGGACTCGTGAGTTCTTTGCCGATAAACCGGATGAGTTTTTCTGTCAGCCCACCGATATTGCCGACGAAGTGTTTCGCATCGCGCATCAGCCCCGTAGTGCCTGGTCATTTCAATCTGTTATTCGGCCCCACGGAGAGGTGTGGTAGCCATGAGCAAAAGTGTACTGAGAATTTTTTCCTATCTGCCCAACCCGCGCGTTTGGAAAGCGCTGATCGCGGCAGAGTATCTGGGCGTGACGGTGGAGGTGATTGGCGACAAGCCGAAGAATCTTGGCAACTGGCTATGGGACTTTGATGCGCGGGAACTTAAAGAGCATGAACGCACCGAAGACAGCCCCCATGCTCGGGCCAGTCGCCGCGGTTTTTCTGGCACGTTGTATAAAACCGATGCGTTCCTGCGTACCCAACCTTACGGCACCGTGCCTGCGGCGTTCAGTCCAGAGGGCAGCGTGGGGGTTTTCGAGTCCAACAGTATTTTGCGCGCGGTCGCGCGGTCGGTAGAAGGTAGCGGCGGCTTGTATGGCGGTAGTCCTATGCACGCTTCCCGGGTCGACAGTTTTTTGGACGCAACCCTCGTGTTTGGCCGCGAAGCGCAGGTGTATTTGTTGGGAATGGACGAGATGACCAAACCGCTTCATGAGCGCATGGCGGGGGCATTCATGTTTTATCTGGAAGGTATTGAGCGGGCCTTGGAGCACCACCCTCATGTCGCCGGCGACACCCTGACCATTGCCGACATCGCATACGCCTGTGATCTGAGCCAGTTTCTGCGCGAGCGCTTGATGAGCAAGGGTTTGGAGACGCTCTCACTACCCCTGGTCAGCGTTGATGCAGAATCAACCTATCCCCGCGCCTTTAAACACTTGTTTGACTTGATCGAGCGGCCTGAGTTCAACCGACATCTAGATGCCTATACCCAGCATTTCAGGGCGCAAGCCTAGCTGCTGGGTACAGGGGCGCATGCAGCGGCCGCTAGAAAATCGCCATGGGCGTTAATGGTGATCCGGTCGCGCCTTGAATGTTCAACGGTGCGGCGGAAAACAGGAAGGTTTGACGGTTCAGGCTGGCAGCGATTTCTGCAGCCTGATCCAACTGCAGTTGTCGGAAGTCAGAAGTACGACTAGGATGTCGTAACAAACGACTAACGTAGATCAGTATTATGAACCTGTTTGACAACGCAAATCTTCGGTGGAAACGCTTTACCGGCAATCATCATTTCAATTACCCGATCGACTTTGAGTCAGCGCTGCTCGGAGCCCGAGACGATGGGCACGTCGACTTGCTGTACCGTTGGGCGCCCAACGCCTATTGTCACTTTCATAAGCACACGGCGATCACAACGTCGCTGGTTTTGGAGGGTGAACTGCACGTCATGGATATCGATCCAAAGACTGGCGAAGAGACACAAACCAAAGTCAGACGTCCCGGTGACTATGCCTGTAAACTCCCGGGTGACGTTCATATGGAAAAGGGTGGACCAGAGGGCGCTTTGGTTCTGTTCAATCTGTTCACCAAAGACGGCTCACTGGCCGAGACGTTAAGTGATGAGGGGCAGGTATTATCCGAGTCCACCATCGATCAGATATTACGCGGCAAACAATCGCGTTAGCACAAGGCTGGCAAGGTGAAAGTGGCGACCTAACAGCCAGCGGCCACGAGAAAGCCAGAGGCGTTAGTAAAGACCGTAGTGGCATCAAAATGGGGGAGTTCTATGTCGGATTCATTTGGTGGCATCATTAAGCGTGAGGCTAAAGATTCAACACCATGGTGGCCAGAGCCGAACCTGCCGGACAAAAATCTACCCAATATCGTGACCGTGTTGCTCGACGATACCGGGTTTGCCCATCTGGGATGCTTCGGATCCCCCATCGACACCCCAAATTTTGATGCGTTGGCCGAGAGAGGCCTTCGGTACAATAACTTTCACACCACAGCATTATGTTCGCCCTCTCGGGCTTGCCTGCTCACCGGCCGTAATCATCATTCGGTGGGTATGCGGGCCGTATCAAACTTCGATACTGGATTCCCCAATATGAGGGGACGGATCAGTCCCTCAGCGGCCACAACGGCTGAAGTGCTTCAGCATCATGGCTGGGCGACCTATTGTGTGGGCAAGTGGCATCTCGCGCCGATGCGAGAGGCCTCAGCCGCGGGACCGTTTACCGACTGGCCCCTGCAGCGGGGATTTGATCGCTTTTATGGTTTTATGCAAGGCGAGACTGATCAGTTTCATCCGGAACTCTACGCAGATAACCACATGATTCCGCCACCCGCGCGTCCCGAGGATGGCTATCATCTGTCTGAGGATCTTGTCGATCAGTCCATAGCGATGATTCGAAATCAAGTCTCCCTGGTGCCTGAACGTCCTTTCTATCTCTATCTGCCCTTTGGAGCCACCCACGCGCCTCATCAGGCGCCAGATGAATACCTCGACAAATACAAGGGCCGTTTTGATGAAGGATGGGATGTTTGGCGCGAGCGTATTCATTCAAAACAGCTTGAACTCGGCATTATTCCGGCTGGCACCGCGCTTGCCCCTCGAAATCCTGGGGTTCGGCCTTGGACTGAACTCAGCGCACGAGAGCAAGCTTTTGCGATCAAGCTTCAGGAGGCTTTTGCTGCGTTCTTAGATCATACTGATGCGCAGCTGGGTCGACTGCTGGATTCATTGGCAGAGCTCGGACTCGACGACAATACGCTGGTTATCGCTACCAGTGATAATGGGGCCTCGCAAGAAGGCAATGAGACGGGCGTGTTGGATGAGTTCAGACATTTCAATGGCCTACCAGAAGATATGGCCGCCGCTTCGAATCGCCTGGGGGAGATTGGCACGAGGCGGAGTTTTACCAATTATCCCTGGGGCTGGGCTCAAGTGGGCAACACGCCAGCTAAACGGTACAAGCAGAATACCCACGGCGGGGGGGTGCGGGATCCGCTCATTATTTCGTGGCCGAAAGGCATCGATCCCGCATGTAACGGTCAGATCAGACGCCAGTTTCACCACATTACCGACATTATGCCGACGATCATGGAGATTTGTGGCTACAGCATGCCGGATACCTTCAAGGGAATAGCTCAACAGCCTATGGAAGGCGTCTCCATGCGGTATACCTTTGCCGGTGAGGCCGAGGACGTTAAAGCACAACCCACGCGTAAGCCTGCCCAATATTTCGAGATGTTCGGACATCGAGGCATTTGGTCGGACGGCTGGAAAGCGGTGACCTATCACCGAGCACGCCAGAGCTTGGATGAAGATGTCTGGGAGCTTTATCACTTAGACGAAGACTTCTCTGAGTGCCATGATCTCGCGCAGTCACAACCCGAAAAATTGGATACGATGATTGAGCTGTTTTGGTCTGAGGCAGAAAAATATGGTGTGCTGCCTATCGAGACCAATCAAAATACTGGGTTGTTTGCGGGTAGACCGCAGCCTGGAACACCCAGAGCCAGAGAGCACTTTATTTATTTTCCGCCATTGGACAGGATTCCAACCGACAGCACGCCGCCATTTGGCGCCAGATCTTGGAATCTTCGAGCGCAGCTGAGATGTAACACGCGCCCGGAAGGTGCATTGCTTGCGGTTGGGACCGTCAATAACGGTCTTTGTATCTACTTTAAAGACGGGCAACTCATCTACGATCACAACGCGTTTACCGAGCACACGGTGATTACGTCGTCTCAACCAGTGCCATTAGGCGATGTAGTAATTTCCGTCAGCCAACAGCGAGTGTCTAAAGGGCCCGCTCGGGTCAGACTCAAAATCAATGATGAAACTGTCGGTGAAGGTATGGTCTCAAATGTTCCGGTGATGATCAGTTCGATTGGAATGGATATTGGTAGTAACCCAACGGGGGTATCGGAAGCCTTTACGGCTCCCTTTCCATTTACGGGTATCATTCAGAGAATCGACATCGAGACGACTCGAGCGCTGCGCCAGGATGATGAGCAGGCGATTGAGCTCGAACAAGCGCTTCGGACTCAATGAGGAGTAGGGTAGAAGGAAAGTGACGCCTGGAAATTATTTCAGGTACCAATACCGGTACCAAAGTATTGGCTAGATGATCCGCAAAACCGCCAGTGGACCTGACCGATCAACAAACGACGCCATTCTGAATTCCGATGCATCGGCTACACATCGGTGACGGTTTCGATCGACCAGAGCTTGGATTCTAGTGACCATTCGCCGAAATCCCAATGCTCAATTCACCCAACTCGTAGATGAATCCAGCGAGAAGGAGGGATTACGGGCAACACCCACGGCTGGCGATACTTTTCTGAAAGTTGAAAAAGGGTGTTTATTCTTACTAAACACCAGATTCAACTATATCGTGGGGGCGGTATAAATCCCCCAATTTCCTGTGCCATTAAACGAGAGAACTCGATCGTCAGATAATCCTGATATTCGGCGCCAACTGCCTGTAATCCTATGGGTAACCCATCCTGGCTGAGCCCGGTGGGAAATACGGTGCTGGGCAGGTGAGCCACAGTAACGGTACCGGCCCAGAACAACTGTTGAAAGTAGTCCTGCTCTTCATTATCAACAGTAAGGGCACGTTCAGTATATCCACTGTGATCATGCGGGAATGCTGTGGTTGCAACCTGAGGGCACAGCAATATGTCCCATTCAGAATAGAACTGCGCCCAGGCACGCCTAAGCTGATGCCTCTGATTGTTATGAAATGCCCATTCACCGTGCTCCTGTACCGAGAAGTTTGTCATTTGTGCTTCTATAGACGTGTCACCCGTTCCGGCGCTTCGAGCTTTCTGCAAGCGATTCTCAGCCTTCTCTTCCTCAGACATCCCGGCAGCCATTACACCCCACAGCAAACTATTATAGGTTTCAAAGCTACTGTCCATATCTATGTCAGGTCTGGCTGTATCAGAAACCTTTGCTCCCAGTTTTGCCAGCAGATCACCGATAGACTGTACTCTATCAGCGATTTCTCTGGACACGGGCGCGCGTTCATCTGATGGCCATATAGCTATTCTGAACTCACTGAGCTTTGTTTTCTTTGGCCTGGGCAAATTGAGTTGCCAGCCGGGAAGATCGAGAATGTTAGCGCCTGCAATTACATCCATGGATAAGGCCAGGTCTTCTGCGCTGCGCGCTAGTGGTCCAACCACGGCTATGTCTGCGGGTGCAATTTGCCCGGGAGGTGCATGACCGGTATCCGAAACTACTCCCCAGGTAGGTTTGTGGCCGTAGACACCACAGAAATGCGCAGGGTTGCGAATGGATCCGCCAATATCTGATCCAGCTTCCAGCGCTGTTAATCCACCTGCCAATGCAGCCGATGAACCGCCAGAAGAGCCGCCTGGAGTTCTCGTTAGATCCCACGGATTATTAGTGGTGCCATATATATCATTAAAACTTTGGAAGTCAGCCAGATTGAGCGGAACATTGGTTTTACCCATGAAATGCGCCCCGGCCTTTTTAAGGTGCTGTACTGTCGCAGCATCGCTTTGCGCGATGTTGTTACGCAGCTCTGCTATGCCCCAGGTTGTGGGTAGTCCTTCGATATCATAGGCTTCCTTTATCGTCATCGGGAGACCATGAAGCGGACCAAGGTCTGAATTGTTTGCCGTCGCTTCATCGGCGACTTTGGCAGCATCCCTAGCTTTTTCGAAATCGCGTACAACTACTGCGTTAATATCACCATCAAACTTTTCGATTCTGTTGATGTACAAGTCGGTAAGTTCAAGGGAACTGATTTGCTTGCTCTTAAGCGCAGCAATCAGCTCATAGGCGGAAGAAAAAGCCATATCTGTCATATCTTGGTTCCTTTAGCGAATCTGCAGGCGTGTCGGAAGAATACACGATCGGAATCGGTCATGCAGAAACTGGTGGCGTTCAGTTGCAATCGAAGGTTTTTGCGTCATTGCGCGTTTCTGCTGAATCTATTTTTGATGGCCAATGTATAGGCGCTTTGAGGTAATCGCATCGCTGGCACCCTGCAGTTAGTGTTAATTGGTTCAGGCACTGGGTCCGTTCATTGACGCAGCGTTGATCGACAAGGTCCAGCGCCGAAAAACTACCAGTGTATTCTCTCAAAGCCACTGCAAGTGCCTTTGCTTGAGGCCTAACAGATCGAGCTTGAAAGGGTTTTAATTTAAATCACCCTGATTGTGATGTCTGGACTTGAAGCCGCTGTCCCAGCATGATGAAAGGGTGATCGAGCGGGGCTTACAGAGGGAAAAGGGAGAAGCTTATGGATCTGATCAGTAACGCACAGTGGCGAGCGCGATGCGAGGCGGATGGAGAATTTTTACTCGCCGCCAGACATTGGACCGGGAGTTTCAAGATCCATGCAGGTTCTGAAATACGGCGACTGACCCTTACGGACGGCCAGTTCATTGATGCGACTACAACCGATCTCAGCACCGAACTGGCTTACACCGGCAGTTCAGACGTTTGGACGCGTCTACTGATGCCAGTCCCCGAGCGTTTTTATTCGGATCCGATGTTCAATATGTCCCTCAATAAAGGCCTCGAACGATCGGGAGACCCTATCGCCCATGCTCAGTTCTATCCCGCGATCGCTCGGGCAATCGAGCTCTTAAGACCGCCTACGCCAGAAGTCAAACTAGAAGCTTCGAGTCTGAAGGCATTGAATCCGTAACCGGACACTACGCCAACATCATCGTCGAAGGCGTGAAGCATCGAATTTATTTTGAACGTGCAGGACAAGGTATTCCCGTGCTCTTGCAACACACAGCGGGGTGCCACGCGAGCCAGTGGCGGCATCTGATGAATGATCGCCGAATCACCGATCGCTTTGAGCTGATTGCCTACGATTTGCCATTCCACGGAAAATCCATACCCCCAGTCGAGGAGGATTGGTGGGCGAACGACTATCAACTTAGGGAGGGCTTGCTTCGCGCATTACCCCGGGCGCTAGCCAATCTAATGGGATTAAAGCAGCCGGTATTTATGGGCTGTTCCGTTGGAGGATTACTGGCGCTGGACTTGGCCCATAAGCATCCCGAAGACTTTCGGGCAGTGATTTCTATTGAAGGGGCGCTTCATATTGGCGGCTCTGCTGAATCCCTCTCGCTACTCTGGCACCCTCAAATCGGCAACCAGTACAAAGCGCGATTGATGGAGGGCCTCATTGCACCGCAATCACCCAAGGCCTACCGTAAGGAAACCAGTTGGGTCTATGCCAGTGGCTGGCCACCTAGCTTTATCGGGGATCTCAACTACTACACTCAAGAATATGACCTAAGACAGAGCGCCGCTGACATCGACACTGCGCAAATCGATGTGCATATTCTCTCGGGTGAATACGACTACAGCGGTCTACCCGAGTTAGGGCGCGCGGCACACGAAGCCATAGCGGGCTCAACGTTTACCCTGATGGGTGGGGTCGGGCATTTTCCAATGTCAGAGAACCCCGCCGCCTTTATTGAGTACTTGCTGCCTGTCTTGGAGCACATTGAGAACCGCGGATAATTCCTGCTTATGTATTATCAGAAATTGGTAGCGTTCAGTTGCAATCGAAGGTTTGTGCATCACTGCGCGTTTCTGCTGAATCTATGAGCCTAGTCGTCGTTGCTCTTCATTCGGCATTCTCACGCCGGACTATTTCTCTTGATATGCAGAATACAGCGGTATATGTTTGCTTGGCGTTAAAAGAGAATTGAAGTTAAAAAGCTGTATCGCTTGGCTCCACTCGAGGAAAAGGAATTTCCTCAGCAGACCAGACAAGGATGAAAGGGAGGTTTCATGGGTGCTGATTTTCACTTCAGTAGACAGCGCTCTGGACGAAGCGCTGGAGCAGCAGCGGTTAATTTGAAGGCCCTTGTCGACAGTGTGTGTTGGTTTATGCGCAACATGCAAACGTCGAAAACGAGCATCAGAGCCTATCGGTTAAAAGCGTTTTTAAACGCTGCCTTTTTTGACGATCAAAATCCAGTGCCTTTTGATCGTGAATTCATTGCAAGCGAAATTGGAGAGGCGCCAGAATTTGTGGGCCGTCGGTTGGATAGATTGTTCGATGCTAAAAGGGTCTGTGCTGAAAAAGGATGGCTTTTTCCAGGAGGTTCTCTCATCGAGTCGCATCGCCGTTGTTTTATTGACAACAAGGTTGAATTTCTCGAGACGGAGAATCGTTTCCAAATTCGGACGCCCTATCCATTGATTAGATTGTCAGGTAACTATGCCCAGCTCCTACGTGATAGCAGTCTACACGCCACTCTGTCCCAGCTCTGCGTCGAGTTAGCACTTTGGGAAATGAACTGTTTGAGGGGCCAGGTGGGTATGACCGCCACTCAGATCGGGCGGCGGATTAGCCTGCAAAAGAGCACCTTATCAACGTGCATGCTATCGATGTTAAACGGCGAGCAGCTTGAGATAAACGCCCATCCCTGGGATGCGCGAAAAACTGTGCTTCGACTGAATTCGAGCCATCCGACTTATCTAGAAAAGTATCAAATACTTAAAGCAGGGCTGTTCCTTCCCCAAAACCGAAACAATGCTCCGGCCGACCTGATCAATAGGGTTTAGGGTGAGCAGAGATGAGCTCATCTTTTAGACCGGCATACCGTCGGTGCTCAAGAGTCTCAGCAATGGTCTTTTTGTTCTTCGCAGCAAAAACATCTCTATACGCTCTATCTTCAAACTCTAAAGGTGAAACCAGAAAGTCGTTGTTAAGATACACCGTGATGCGCTAGACAGTTCTATAGCTACATAACGCATCTACATTAGTAATACCTATCAATACCAGGAGTCCCTTCCTGTGAGGCGGTAGGTGCCCCGGGGTTGGGGTGCTGGTATGGTCGGAAATAGAGGGTGGGTGGCTCTATTCTTTACCGCATCACAGGCGGCACATCGTACTTATCCTAGTCTTGCTCCTCATCTGTCTTCGCCAGCTTCTGCTTTAACTGACACTGCTCACGGGTAACAACGAATACTTTGATGTGCTCGTCATCGTTGGTTATATCGAGTGGAGATGAGGTGATTCTTAAGAAAGTAGAGCTTTGCCGAAATTGGATGGTGGGTAGGGTAGAAGTGAGTCCGTTAATGGTCCACTGAACTAGTGGCGACTCACATCGCTTTTATACTCAACTCATTTAACTCGTAGATGACGCCCTGGAAAGAGAGGGTTGAAAGCAACGCCCAGGGATGACGATACTTTTCTGAACGATGAAAAAGGGTGTTTATGCTTACAAACTGTTGCGACTGAGGCGCATTATTAACCTAGTTTTTACTATCATTTAATATTTGGCTTCCTCGTTTAATCATTGCTTAATTCTGATTGCCTAGAATCTGAGTCTAACTTTATTAAAAGAGATTCAAATGACTCCTTCTATATTTCGACTTTCGATAGTAGCTGTTCTGTTTGCTCTGGTAGCGTGCGACGGTGATGATGGCGCAGTAGGATCCACAGGCCCAGCTGGTGCGCCGGGACAGGTAGGTGCGCCAGGTGTNGATAACGAGCGCGCTACCATCCAATTAAAATTTCTTGGTCGCGGGCGCAATCCAGCGGCAGAATTTGACGAAAGTGCTGCAGAAATCGTAGCTTTCGATTCTGCCAGCCAATTGAGCTTCGTCGTCAACGCTCAGTCTGGCAATGTTGATATTTTCAGCATGGCGGCACCAGTAAGCCCTACCTTCGATTCTTCGCTCGAGGTCGCAGCGGATGTGGCCAGCAACGTAGTCGCGGTCGGCGATGCATCAGAGTTGGGCGCTGTAAACAGTGTGGCACTGCATGGTGCGAGCAACACCTTGGCAGTAGCCATCGAAGCCGACACGAAACAAGACAATGGCTATGTGGCATTTTATCAAGCTTCCGACGGAACCTTCTTAAGCGCCGTAGCGGCTGGCGCCTTGCCAGACATGGTGACTTTCACGCCTGATGGCAACAAAGTACTGGTTGCTAACGAAGGAGAACCTAACGGTGCCTATACCGTTGATCCTGAAGGCACAGTATCGGTCATCGACATGTCAGCTGGCGCAGCAGCCGTCACGGATGCAGACGTTACCTCGATCAACTTTCAGGCATTCAACGGCTCGGACATGGGTGATGTGCGCGTGTTCGGTCCTGGTGCCACGGTAGCCCAGGATCTCGAACCAGAATACGTTACTGTCTCAGCCGATGGCAGCACTGCTTGGGTTGCGTTGCAGGAAAACAATGCTTTTGTTGAAATCGATGTTGATACCGCCACGGTCACGTCTATCTGGTCTCTGGGGTTCAAAAACCACCGACTTATCGGTAACGAGCTTGACGCGAGCGACCGAGATGACACCATCAACATTCGAAATTGGCCGGTTTACGGCATGTATCAACCGGACGCCATCGCCTCCTATGAATTTGATGGCAACACTTATCTGGTTACTGCCAACGAGGGAGATGGACGGGAGTATTTTGACGAGAGCATAGCGGAAGCGGATTGTGTTCCACCTGTGGGATTCGATTTTGACGAAGATGATGGGTGCTTGGTCTTTATCGATGAGTTCGATGTCGACGATTTATTGAAGGCCGGAGCAACCATTACCCTGCCAGCAGCAGATTATGCATCCTTCCTGATTGAGATCGACGGTGATGGTGCATTAACAAACGCCGATTTGCGAGCCGATGAGGCGCTCGGTCGCTATCAGGTCACATCGACACAAGGTTTTGAAGGCAGTTGCAATTTCACAGATGGCGACCTCGAGGGCTGTGACTATACGAAGTTGTATGGTTTTGGTGGCCGGTCATTCTCCATTTTCAATGCGACCACTCGTGAGCTTGTGTTTGACAGCGGTAGCGATTTCGAACGCATTACGGCTCAGTTACTTGGCGACAACTTCAACAGCGATAATGATGAAAATGACTCTGGTGATTCGCGCAGCGATGCGAAAGGCCCTGAGCCCGAAGGCATTACAATCGCGAAGATAAGTGGCAAAACCTATGCATTTATCGCGCTTGAGCGCGTGGGCGGGATCATGGTCTATGACATCTCGGTGCCTCAACGGAGCGAGTTTGTTCAATATTTAAATAGCCGGGATTTCGCGATTACCGATGTTGAAGATCCATTAGCTGCGGACAGTATAGACCTCGGCCCTGAAAGCGTGGCTTTTGTGCCTGCAGCAGATAGCCCCAACGGCAATGCTCTATTGCTGGTAGGACACGAGGTAAGCGGTACCCTAGCAGTTTATGAGATTGCAATCGTGAACCTAGGCGAGTGATATCGTAATCAGCCAGAGCAGCAATGACGTCTCGAGCACAGAAACCTTTCCTAGGAAAGATGTGCTCGATGATTTCACACGTAGCTATCGCAGCTTTGGTGGAATGCTTATTACCGGCGAGCCCTAAACGACGCCATCAAACCTGCCAAAGGTATAAGTGCAAGCAAAAAAATACAGCGTGCAGTTGACAGCGAAGCTGCGCAAGCCCTCTACTTGTGATGACGTGGATGTGATTGCCCTCCAAATTGCCAGGTGCGTTTCACGGTACCTAGAGAAATCAGGTTATTTGGTTCGTGATGCCGAGTCTGAATATCTGGAGCTGATGCAGGACCAGAAGGATGCCAAGGGTGCAATCTTGGGTGCACGTACCGATACGTCGGACCGCTCCTATCGCCTGCATTCGGTCCAAATGCAGGGCGCCGAGCCCTCGACGAAATCGCTGACGTTACTGACGGTTCCTGTCAGGACTGAACCGCGCAAAGGAAGCGATCTGGTGCGCCAGCCGGGCCGGATTATTGCATCGATACAGGGTCCTGATGTTATTCCCGATGCGTCGGACCGTTCAGATCCTGAAGCAACTGGGACTCGATCAGAGAAGGGGTCCATTGATCCGCTTACCGCCAGCCGACTTTCTTATGCTGAACGCATTCAACTCGTGGATGAGGTCTCGGAGTGAGGAGGTTACAGGCAACTCTCAGGGATGACGATACTTTTCCGAATGCGGATTTATCCAGTTGGCAAGCCGAAGTTTGGTTGCTCATCCTGTCTGCCTTGTTTTTAGCGGTACTCCATTCGATTGATCAGGAAGTGAAATAACTAGCCAAATGAGTTGCTTAGCGATTGAGGTGTCTTGCTAGCCCTCGCCGCCAAATTGTGTGGGGTACTGGCGCGTGATTTTTGCTGCGCCAAAAAGCATGGCCTGAAAATCAGCATGTTTCGATATGTATCGTGCGTTAGGCATTGATGTCCTCAGCATAAAGTGATTGGGTCAGTCCTCTATAGCTCTGGTTTGGTTCCTCCGTCAGTGGCGTTACCTTCGAGTTTGTCCAACCGTGCTAAATACAGTGCCAAATTTTTATGCAGATGCCCGATCGCTGATTCAAACCGCCCGAATCGATAGTGGGTGTTTGCGCCAGAACCAATTGCTGCCTGAATATCGCTAACGACTTTTGCATCTTCTTGATCGCCTGTATCAGATAGAAACGCAACATCCTTCTTTGCCCGAGCCAAGGCTTCATCTGAGGGCTCACCGCCATCAACCGTTGGGAGCGTTAGCCGATAATTAAAATATCGAGTACGGGTAGGCGACTCAGGTTCGGCAAAGCTCACACCATAGTGTTGCGCAAGACGAGTAACCGAGGTGAAGGGGAATATACGGTTAACTAATGTAACCATGCGATCAAGTGACAAATTCTCTCGCGTTACGTGACGTAATTTTTCAATGCGTCTAAAGGGATAGCAAACGCGAGAATTCGGCCCCTGCATTTCAACAACGTTTAGATTGTCATAGCCATATGGAAAGAAAGACTCTGGATGCGTGGGCTTGATGTGATAACCCTCGAGCGTTCCCTCCGCCGTTAACTTCCAATTGATTTCTTCGACCTTTTCGTTCGACTCAAAAATGATCTGATCATCGGTCAAAAGTTTGGGAAGGGATTCCAACGCGCCAGGACCCACGGGTTCATCCTGCGTGATAAAGACCAAACCACCTTGGATATCAACCGAATGCACCGGTACCAAACCGTTATCGTCTTTATTAAGGTCAGGGAAACCATGCTCATGTGGCACATACTCTAACCGGCCATCGAGTCGATACGCCCAACCGTGGTAATTGCAACGAAAGATTTTTGTGCAGCCGCTGCCATCCGCCAATTGCATGCCACGATGACGGCACGCATTACGGAAGGCGCGGATGGTGCCTTGTAAGTCCCGAACAACGACAATGGGGACGCCAGCGGAATTACGCGCGACGTAGGACCCTGGCTCCGGCAGTGCTGCAACAGGGCAAAATGGAATCGGTAATCGTCGCATGAGCCGCCGCTCGGCATCGAAGCGTGCTTGTGACGCATAATGCTCAACAGGCTCGTACCACTCTTCATCACCGAGGTCGGTTGTGTTGTTGTCAATATGATCAAGTATGTGATCCAGCAGTTCGGCGTCGCTTCGCATGTTAGGTAACCCAGTATTTGTCATTAGCAAGTATTTATAAGGCAAGCATACTCTATTGTTAAAGAGACCATAAATGCGCCACAAGTTCATCCTAGTTCATAGCATCTTCAAACGGTTTGCTCTTTTAACGGATCATCATGGCGATATGTCAGACGAAACGGCGGTGATTAGCGGGGATGGTGCTAAGGGATCACCAGGTGGGTCCGTTCCTGTGCCCTTCGGTTTAGTGGTCATCTCAAATGGTGCTGCTAGCGCCTCACCGATTCTTGTCTTTCAAAAATGCTCAAATAAGCTCGGCTAATTCAACGTCGTGCTTTTGCTTGCCAACATGGCGATCAAAGAACTCTAAATACTGCTCGTGAACGCCT
>JGI20155J14468_10001691_pt1 | contig 16996 bp, 14 predicted proteins | sample COG_05_FD_14468 | JGI IMG/M metagenome (IMG submission 14468) | reverse complement strand
CCAACATCTGTAACTTTATTTTTTACAATGGTACCAAAAATTGCTGCTCTAACTGTTTTTATAAGATTTTTATATGTTCCATTTTTGAATTTGATAGATCAATGGCAAATGATTATAATTTTTTTATCAATTGCCTCAATGCTTTTTGGAGCTATAGCAGCAATAGGACAGACCAATTTAAAAAGACTTGTAGCTTATAGTTCTATTGGACATGTAGGTTATGCGCTAGCTGGCCTATCAACAGGATCTAATGAAGGAATTCAAAGTTCTGTTATTTATATTACTATCTACATATTAATGAATTTAGGTTTATTTTCATGTTTGTTAATGATGAAAAGAAATAATGAATATTATGAAGATATAGAAGATTTATCAGGTTTATCAAAAAACCATCCGCTATTATCTTTATCATTATTAATAATTTTATTCTCATTGGCTGGGATTCCTCCATTAGCAGGATTTTTTGCTAAATTTTATATTTTTAAATCAGTTTTAGAACAATCAATGTATTTTTTAGCTATCGTTGGTTTATTATCAACAGTTGTTGCTGCATTTTATTATTTAAGAATAATTAAAGTAATGTACTTTGATAAAGAAAAAGAAAAATTTGATACAGATCATAGCCTGTGGCTTAAATTTTCTCTTACAGCTTCCACATTATTAATTCTTATTTACTTCATATTTCCAAGCCAATTAATTGAAGTGGTTTCTAGAATTAATATAATTTAATGAAATTTAAAGTATTTAAATTCAAAAAGGTAAAAAGTACAAACAATACAGCAATTAGAATTATTAAGAATTCTAAACAAGATTTTGGAATGATAAGTGCTGAAATTCAAAATAATGGTAGGGGACAATATGGTAAAAAATGGATTTCATATAAAGGGAATTTATTTGTTAGTTTTTTTTTTAAATTAGAAAATTTAACAATTACATTTAAACAACTAACTAAATTTAACTGTCTATTAATAAGAAAATTATTATCAAAATATTATAAAAAGAAGATTATTTATAAAAAACCCAATGATTTATTAATAGATAAAAAAAAAATTTGTGGGATATTGCAAGAAACATTAGTTAAATTTAATAAGAAATATTTGATAGTAGGTATTGGAATAAATTTGATAAAAAGTCCCTATATAAAGAATTATCCAACTACAAGCCTTTATGAACTTTTGGATAAAAAAGTATCAAAAATTAAGATTGAAAATGAACTTAAGAAAATTTTTGAATTAAAANTAACTAGATTATATAAATAATTATGTACATTTTAGGAGATATAGGAAATTCTGAAACTAAAGTTTTTTTAGTTAATTCAAAAAATAAAATAATAAAACATATAAATTTTTCCTCTAAAAAAATTAATGTAAGAATTTTGAATTATAAGTTTAATTCTTTAATAAAAGACTATTCAAAAATAGAAAAAATTTTATTTTGCAGTGTTGTACCAAAATCTTTTAACTTAATAAAAAAATTTATATCAAATAAAACAAGTAAAAAATGTTATGAGGTAAAAGATTTAAAACTAAAATCGTTAATCAATATTAATGTAAACTATAAACAAGTAGGTTCAGACAGATTAACAAATGCAATAAGTTTACTTAACCAAAAAGACAATTTTATCATTTTAGATTTTGGTACTGCAACAACCTTTGATGTAATTATTAAAAAAACTTATAAAGGAGGTGTTATAGCACCTGGTATCAGAATCTCTCTAAATACGTTATCAGATAAAGCAACTTTGATCCCAAAAATTAACCTAAAAAAGATAAAAAATATTATAGGGGTAGATACTATTAGCGCAGTAAGGTCAGGTTTTTTTTGGGGATATTCAGGATTAATTGACAATATTTTTAATTTGATTAAGAAAGAAACAAGGAAATCTTTTAAACTCGTAATTACGGGTGGATTTTCGGATTTATTTAAGAATTCAATTAAAAGTAAAGTAGCACAAGATAAAGATATCACTATAAAAGGTTTAATCAAAATTTCAAAATTAATTAAATAAATGAAAGACGAATTATTATTTTGCCCTCTTGGAGGATCTGGAGAAATTGGCATGAATATGAACTTGTTCGGTTATGGGCAACCAGGAGATCATAAGTGGATTATGGTTGATATAGGCGTAACCTTTGCTGATGATACTATCCCAGGAGTTGATCTTATTTACCCAGATCCTGGATTTATTGTAGAAAGAAAAGATAATTTACTTGGAATTATTTTAACTCATGCTCATGAAGATCATATAGGAGCAATTGCACATTTGTGGCCTAAACTTAAATGTAAAATTTACGCCACTCCTTTTACGGCTGTATTGATAAGAGAAAAATTTAAAGAAAAACATATTGATATAACTAATGATTTAAAGATAGTTCAACTTAATGGAACAGTATCTTTAGATCCTTTTGATATAGAATATATAACTTTAACTCATTCCATTTTAGAACCCAATGGTTTGAGAATTAAAACACCAGCGGGTGTGATTTTACATACTGGTGATTGGAAAGTCGATCCAAATCCTTTAATTGGAGATGAAATTAATTCGAAAAGATTAAAAGAAATAGGTGAAGAAGGTGTTCTTGCTATGATTTGCGACTCAACAAATGTTTTTAGCGCTGGAAGGTCTGGTTCAGAACTAGATGTGAGAAAAAATTTACTTAATATAATGACTCGTCTTAAAAAAAGAATTATAATCACATCTTTTGCATCTAATGTAGCAAGAATGGAAACAGCTTTTTATTGTGCAGAAAAAACTGGAAGACAGATCTCTTTGGTTGGTAGATCAATGCATAGAATTTATAAAGCTGCAAGACAATGCGGTTATTTAAAAAATTCAATAGAACCTATAGATCCAAGAGAAGCAAAAAAATTTTCAAGAGAAAAAATTGTTTATTTGTGCACTGGAAGTCAAGGAGAACCTATGGGTGCTATGATGAGAATATCAAGCTATACACATCCAGATGTATTTATTGAAAAAGATGATACAGTTATTTTTTCATCAAAAATAATTCCTGGTAACGAGAAAAAATTATATAAGTTACACAATCAATTAGTAAAGGACGGTATTGAAGTTATATCAGAAGAAACTGAATTTATTCATGTGTCAGGACATCCTAATCGAGAAGATCTTAAAGATATGTATCAATGGGTAAAACCAAAGTGTGTGATACCTGTTCATGGCGAACATAGACATATGATAGAACATATTAATTTTGCAAAAGAAATGCAAGTACCTCATCCTGTTCAAGTTGAAAATGGAGATATTGTTAAATTATATCCAGGTGATGAGCCACAAGTTTATGACAAAGCACCTAGTGGCAGATTATATTTAGATGGAAGTATTAGTGTTGAAGAAGATTCACAATCAATAAAAGATAGAAAAAATTTGAGTGCTAATGGGTATTTGGAGATAACAATTTTAATTACCCCAAAAGGAAATATTCACAACAGTCCAATTACCACATTCAGAGGTTTACCAATTTATGATAAAGAAGAGTTTATTTATGGTTTAGAAGAAGAAATAGAAAAAACAACACAATCATTTAAACTAGGCAACAAGCAACAAGAACATAATTTAATAGATGCATTAAAAATTTCCTGTAGAAAATTCACAAAAGAAAAAACTGGTAAAAAACCTTTTACAAATATTAACTTAGTAAAAATTTAATGAGCATTACAGGTTTAGCTATAATTTACATCATCATCTGGTGGATTGTTTTTTTTGCAATTTTACCGATAGATGTAGAAAGAAAAAAAATAATCAAAGTATTTGGTGAAGACCCAGGTTCACCAGAAAATCCTAAAATGCTCAAGAAATTCATTTATTGTTCAGTAATAACAACGATTTTATTCATTATAATTTATTTATTAATGAAATTTGAATATTTAAATTTAAGAAATATACTGATTTAGCATGCATATTTCCAAATCATTTATTCCAATCTTAAAAAATAATCCCTCAGAAGCTAAAATAAAATCTCACCAATTGATGTTAAGAGTTGGAATGATTAAACAATCCTCAGCAGGTATTTACTCATGGCTGCCACTTGGTTTTAAAGTAATGAAAAAAATTGAGCAAATTGTTAGAGAAGAACAAAATAAAATTGGTGCTCAAGAAATTTTAATGCCCACTATTCAATCAAGTGAAATATGGAAAGAAAGTGGACGTTACGAGGATTATGGAGAGGAAATGCTTAGAATTAAAGATCGTCAAGATCGTGAAATGCTTTATGGGCCAACCAACGAAGAACTCGTAACTGATATATTTAGATCATCAGTCAAATCTTACAAATCTCTTCCACAACTTTTGTATCATATTCAATGGAAGTTTAGAGATGAGATAAGACCAAGATTTGGAATCATGAGGTGCAGAGAATTCTATATGAAAGACGCTTACTCATTTGATGTTAATGATGAAGACGCTTTATTTTCTTATAATAAATTTTTTTTATCTTATTTAAAAACATTTAAAAGATTAGATTTGACAGCTATTCCTATGGCTGCAGATACAGGCCCAATAGGAGGAAACCTTTCACATGAATTTATTATACTTGCAGAAACAGGGGAAAGTAAAATTTTCACAGATAAAAGAATTTTTGATTTAAATAGTGATGGTGCAAAACTTGAAAAAAAATCTCTTGAAGACTTGAGAAAAAAATATGAACAATTTTATTCTGTAACAGATGAAAAATATAATAAAAGCGAATTTGAAAAAAAAGTTTTAGAATCAAATCGTATAAATACCAAAGGTATAGAAGTTGGTCATATTTTTTATTTTGGAGATAAGTATTCCAAACCAATGGGTGGGTCTGTTGATTTACCTGGTGGAAAAAAAGATTTTGTAAAAATGGGATCTTATGGAATTGGTGTATCAAGATTAGTAGGAGCTATTATTGAGGCTAAATATGATGATAAAAATGAAGTCATGAAATGGCCAATTTCTGTTGCACCATATGATATTTCTATAATTCCAATGATTAATAAGAATGATATCTCAGCATTAGAAAAAGCAAATAAAATTAATTTAGAATTGGAAAAAAATAATATTGAATCAATAATAGATGATACAGATGAAAACCTCTCTTCAAAAGTAAAGAAGATGAATCTAATTGGAGCACCCTTTCAAATAATTATAGGCAATCAATCAGATGGTGAGTTATTAGAATTCAAAGAACTTGGTAAAGAAACACAAAAAATTAATTTATCTCAAATTATAAAAATTATTAAAGAACAAAAAGCAAAAAATTGATTTCCACATTAGAAAAAGAAGTTACAATAAGATTTTTAAAAGCTAGAAAAAAAGATGGTTTTTTGAATGTTATTTCAATTTTTTCCTTTATAGGTATAGGTCTCGGTGTTGCAGTTCTTATAATTGTTATGTCTGTAATGAATGGTTTTAGAACAGAATTGATTAACAAAATTGTAGGATTTAATGCCCATATAACAATTAAACCTTATGAAAATAAAATTGATACAAACGATATCAATCAGAAACTTCAGAGAATTTCAAAAAATTTAATTTTTAGTAATTCTGGAGAAGCTATTATTATTAAAAGTGATACATCAAAAGGAATTTTGTTAAGAGGATATAAAAGTAATGAATTTTCTAAATTAGAAATTTTTGATAATGAACTTTTTTTGGGAGATAATGAAATATTGTCTAAAAACCATATTTCAATTGGAAAAGAGTTAAGTTTTACCTTAGATCTTAATGTAGGTGACAGTGTAACTTTAATGTCTTCCGCTGGTGTCGAAACAATAATTGGAAGTCTTCCTAAACAAAAAACTTTTTTAATCTCATCTATTTTTGAAAGCGGGATGGCTGATTTCGATAATAACATAGCTTTTATCAATCTAAAAACATTAGAGGATTTTTTCAATTTAGATGAAAAGGATCGAAAATTAGAAATTTATTTGGATAATCCGAAAAATATCGAATTTCAAAAAAAGATTGTGCAAGGAAATTTTCCTAACGAATTTGTTTATACATGGTCCGATATGAATAGTGCTTTATTTTCAGCATTGAAAGTTGAAAGAAATGTAATGTTTATAATATTATCTCTAATAATAATTGTTGCTGCTTTTAATATTATTTCTGGGTTAACAATATTAGTTAAAAACAAGACACGGGAAATAGCTATTTTAAAATCTATAGGCGTTTTAAATAAATCTATAGTCAAAATATTTTTTTTAGTCGGTGTGACCATAGGTTCTTCGGCAACAATATTTGGTATAATACTAGGTGTAACATTTTCAATGTATGTTGAAAATTTGCGACAATTTCTAAGCTCTTTTTTTAATATAAGCCTATTTCCAGAGGAAATTTACTTTTTAAGTAGTATGCCATCTGAAATTAATCCACTTTCAATATTTATGATTTCTCTGTGCTCAATTTTAATAACGATCATTGTTTCTATTTTTCCAGCGTTGAGAGCGGCAAAATTAGATCCAATTAAGGCTTTAAAATATGAATAATTTAATTGAAATTGTTAATTTAAATAAATCTTTTGAAACTTTTAAAAAACTTAGAGTCTTAAAAAAAATTTCCTTTAAATTTAAAAAAGGAAAAATATATTCTCTTATGGGGCCATCAGGATCAGGAAAATCAACATTATTAAGTTTACTTTCATTAATTGATAGACCTAGCTCAGGTGTATTGAAAATTGAAAATAAACAAATAAATTTTAACGATTCAGATAAAAATGACCTCTTGAGAGCAAACAAAATTGGTATCATATACCAGCAAGATAATTTACTTCCAGATTTTACAGCTTTAGAAAATATTTATCTATCAAGTCTAGCTGCTGGTAATAAAAAGGAATTAGCAAAAAAAAAAGCAATTAATTTATTGAAAAAAGTTGGACTTTTAAATAGAGCTGACCATTTTCCTTCACAATTATCAGGTGGAGAAAAACAAAGAATTTCAATAGCAAGAGCACTAATTAATGATCCTCAAATTATTTTAGCTGACGAACCAACGGGTAGTCTTGATTTAGAAACAGCAAAAGAAATATTCAATATCTTAAAAAAACAAATAAACTCTAATCGAATAATAATTTTTGCAACCCATAATAGATTTTTTGCTAATAAGTCAGATTGCTTATTGGAAATAGTTAATGGTAATATAAAAACCATTAATGGCTGAGTCTAATATTGTAAATTTTAATCAATTAAAAATTCATTCACAATACTCAATTTGTGAAGGAGCAATTAAAATTGATGATTTAAAAGATTTTTCCAAAGAAAGTAAAATTAAAGCACTAGGTATATGTGATACATCTAATTTGTGTGGTGCATTAGAGTTTGCTGAAAAAATTTCGAAAACAGGAACTCAACCAATTATAGGAACGCAAATTAATTTTAAATATGAAGATACTATCGGCTTATTACCACTATTCGCTCTTAATGAGGAAGGTTATAAGAGAATAATTAAATTATCCTCATTTTCATTTATTAATAATGATGAGCTCTCTGAACCTCATTTAGATTTTAAAGAATTGCTTGAAGATACTAATGGTGTAGCTATTTTTTCTGGAACTATTTTTGGATTGTTTGGTCGATTATTTGAAAAAGGAAAAATTAGCGAAATAAACGATTTATATAATAAGCTCAAAACAAAATTTGATGATCGATTTTATATAGAAATACAACGTCATAATGATCTTAATGAATTTGGATTTGAAAAATTTAACTTAGAAAAATCTTTTGCTCTTAATATCCCGATAATAGCTACCAATGAAGTATATTATTTGAATCAAGATATGCATGAAGCTCACGATGCTCTAATTTGTATTGGTAATAAAACATATATTAATGAAAAAAATAGAATTAAGTATTCTGATCAACATTATTTTAAAAGTGATCTGGAAATGTCCAAATTATTTGCTGATCTTCCTGAAGCATTAGAAAATAACTATAATTTTCCTCTTAGATGTAACTTTAGACCATTATTCTCTAAACCAATTTTACCAAATATTAGTTCTGAAAAAGGTGGTAACGCTGATGACATCTTAAAAAAAGACTCATTAAATGGTCTAAAAATAAAGTTTGATAAAATTTTTAAAATCAAAAGTAATGATTTGGATAAAAATAAAATTTTTTTAGAATACAAAGACAGATTAGATCATGAGCTATCTATTATAATTGAAATGAAATATGCTAGTTATTTTTTAATAGTATCAGACTATATAAAATGGGCAAAAAGTAATGATATCCCTGTTGGACCCGGTAGAGGTTCTGGAGCCGGATCTTTGGTTGCTTGGTGTCTTTCCATAACCGATGTTGATCCAATTAAATTTAATTTGATTTTTGAAAGATTTTTAAATCCAGATCGTATTTCAATGCCTGACTTTGATATAGATTTTTGTGAAGAAAAAAGAGATCTAGTTTTTAAATACTTAACTCAAAAATATAAAGATAGCGTTGCTCATATAATCACGTTTGGAAAGTTAAAAGCAAGAATGGTTATTAGAGATGTTGGTAGAGTTTTAGGTTTACCATATGGTTTTGTAGACAGTATTTCAAAAATGATCCCTTTTGATCCTTCTAGGCCTCAAAGTTTATCGCAATGTATTGCTGGGGAATCTAGATTACAAAAATTAATAAATGATGATTCTAGAGTTAAAAAATTAACTGAACTCTCATTAAAATTAGAGGGGTTAAATCGTAATGTTGCAACACATGCGGCAGGAGTTGTTATTGCTGACAAAAAACTTACAGAGATAGTTCCTTTGTACAAAGATGTATCAGCAAACTTATTATTACCTTCTACGCAATTTGATATGTACTCTGCAGAAAATGCTGGGTTGGTTAAATTTGATTTTTTAGGATTAAAAACTCTAACAGTAATTAATAATACTCAAAAATTGGTAAGAAAAATTGATAAAGATTTTGATATAGAAAATATTAGTTATGAGGATCAGAAAGTTTTTGAACTTTTATCTAGTGGAAACACTGTTGGATTATTTCAAGTTGAGAGTGCTGGTATGAGAGAAGCTTTAATTCAAATGAAACCAAATCATATTGAAGATATTATTGCTTTAGTGGCTTTATATAGACCTGGTCCAATGAGTAATATTCCCACTTACAATGATTGTAAACATGGAAGGCAAACTCCTGATTATCTCCATCCTCTTTTAGAAGATATTTTAAAACCAACATATGGTGTTATTATTTATCAAGAACAAGTAATGCAAATTGCTCAAAAATTATCAGGTTTTACAGCAGGTCAAGCAGATATTTTGAGAAGAGCTATGGGAAAAAAGAAAAGAGCTGAATTAGAAAAACAAAAACAAGTATTCATAGCTGGCGCATTAAAAAATGGAATAGCAAAAGATATTGCAGCTGGAATTTTTTTAAAAATTGAACCTTTTGCTGAATATGGTTTTAATAAAAGTCATGCTGCAGCTTATGCAATTATTTCATATCAAACAGCATTTCTAAAAACGTATTATCCAAAAGAATTTATTGCAGCATCTATGACTATGGATATTTCAAACCAAAATAAATTAAGTGAATTTTATGAAGAACTCAAAAGATTGGAAGTTAAAATAGTTAGACCAGATATCAATGAATGCTATGCTGATTTTAAAACAATTGGTGAAAGTTTTTATTATGCACTAGGTGGCATCAAAGCTGTAGGCTATGAAGCAATTTCGAATATTGTTAATGAAAGAAGTAAAAATGGCAAATATCATTCAATAAATGATTTTTTAAATAGAGTAAACCCCAAAGACATTAATAAACTTCAATTAGAAGGTTTAGTAAAAGCTGGTGCATTTGATAAGTTACATATTAATAGACAATCGCTTTTTACCTCCATATCAAATTTTATATTAAAATCAAAAAATATTTTTGATAACAAAGCAGCAAATCAAATTGATTTATTTTCTGAAGATGAAAATGTACAAAATGAAATTATCAATGATATTTCAGATTGGAATTTTGAAGAAAGATTATCGAAAGAATTTGAAGCAGTTGGTTTTTTTATTTCAGACCATCCTCTAAATCAATTCACTGAAATTTTTGATGATTATAAAATTATTGATTATTCAAGTTTTAATTCTAATAATGATATTAAAGAAGGAAATATTGCTGCTACCTTATTAAAAATTCAAGAGAGAAAAACAGCAAAAGGCAATTCGTATGCTGTTTTAAAACTTACTGATTTAACTAGTGTCTTTGAACTGTTTATTTTTTCTGATGTTTTAGACATAAATCGTGAAATTTTGAAAGAAGGGAGTTCTTTAATTTTAACACTTGTTAAGTCTATTTCAAATGATGAAAATAGATTTAAAAGAATAAATGTTCAAAAAATTGGCTCACTTAAAGATTTGTTAAATCAACCAATTAGTGAAGTATCATTTAACCTTAAGTCTTTAAAAGAATTAGATGAATTATCGAAATTCATTCCAAATAATGGTGAAACTCTTATAAAAATTAAAATAATGAATGAGGATAATATTTTTAATTTTCAGTTAGAAAAAAAGAGAAATATTGATAGAAAAACGATTAATCTACTAAGAAATAGACATATATCATCGAAAATTGTTTAAATTATACTTGTTTATTAAATAAAATATTTGTAAAAACTCAGCAAATTAAATTAATACGCACACAGTTTTTGGTTTAATACCTCCGGTCCTTAAATGGAAATTACTGTGGTGGCTTAACCGGGAAAAAATATGAATATACCTAACGTAACAATACAACAATTATTAGAAGCAGGCGTTCATCTTGGTCATAAGACTTTAAGATGGAATCCAAAAATGAAAAAATTTCTTTTTGGAAAAAAAGACTCAATACACATTATCGACTTAACTCAAACAGTTGAATTGATGAAAGTTGCACTTGAAAAAGTTTATTCTACCATATCAAGTAATGGTAAGATTCTTTTTGTATCTACTAAAAAACAAGCCTCAGAGTCAATTGCGGAAACAGCAAAAAATACAGATCAATTTTTTGTAAATTACAGATGGCTTGGTGGAATGTTGACAAATTGGGGCACAATATCTAATTCGATTAAAAAATTAAAAAAGATAGAGTCAGATCTTGTAAGTGAAAATAGAGGTTTTACAAAAAAAGAACTTTTAAAAATGAGTGTTAAAAAAGATAAACTTCAAAGATCGCTTGGAGGTATAGCTGAAATGAAAAAAGTTCCAGATTTAGTATTTATCATTGATACAAATTATGAGTCTTTAGCTATTCAAGAGTCTCTAAAATTAGGAATTCCTATTATTGCAATACTAGATAGCAATTCAAATCCAGACGGAATTGATTTTCCTATTCCAGGAAACGATGATGCAAGAAGATCAATAGATCTTTATTGTAGTTTAATTGAAGAAACAATAAAAGCTGCAAAGAAAGCCGCACCGAAAGTTGAAATTAAAAGAACCCCAGAAAAAAAAGCTGTAGAAAAAGATACAACTAAAACAGTCGCTGAAATCGATAGAGATAAATTAGATAAAAAGTTTTCAAAGAAAAAAGAGGAGAAACTTAATTAAGATGAGTGATATAGAAAAAGTTAAAAGACTTAGAGAGGCAACTGGTGCTGGCTTTAAAGACTGTAACTTAGCAATTAAAGAGTCTAATGGAGATTTAGACAAAGCAGTTGAAATTTTAAGAGTTAAGGGAATTTCAAAAGCATCAAAGAAAATGTCAAGAGATGCAAAAGAAGGTGTTGTTGCAATAAGTGGTGATGAAAATAAAACCTCAATTATAGAAGTAAACTGTGAAACAGACTTTGTTGCTAAAAATGACGACTACATAAATTTTGTAAAAGAGTTAAGTGAACTTAATAATGAAAATAACTCTAATATTGATGAACTAAAAAAAACAAAAATGAAAAATGGTAAATCTGTTGATGATAATCTAGTTGCGTTAATAGCCAAAATTGGAGAAAAAATTACAATTGGTAAAACAAAAACAATTTCAAATTCTTCATCAACAAATTATAAATATTTACATACAATTGTAAAAGATAACTTGGCTAAATTAGCGGTTGTTGTTTCTTTAGAAACTAAAGATAATTCCGATACAGTAAAAACATTTGGTAAACAATTATCAATGCATATTGCTGCTTCTAATCCATTAGCTTTGGAGTCGAGCCTTATCGATAAGACTATTATCGAAAAAGAGCAAGAATTAGTGACAGAAGAACTTAAAAACTCTGGTAAACCAGAAGATATTGCTAAAAAAATAAGTTTAGGTAAAATGAATAAGTTTAAAGAAGAAAATGCTTTATTAACACAAGCGTGGGTCATGGAACCAAAAAAAAAAGTTCAAGACATTTTAAAAGAACTTGCTATTAGTGATTTAAAGATCAAGGAGTTTAGCAGAATTAAAATAGGCGAATAAAATGTTTGATGAAAAATCACACAGCCTTAAAATGGATAAAGCAATTGAAGTTTTTTCAAAAGAATTGTCATCTCTAAGAACTGGAAGAGCCAACGCAGCAATGTTAGATTTAGTCAAAGTTGATGTTTATGGTCAACAAATGCCTATAAACCAAGTTGGAAGTATAACAACGCCAGAACCAAGAATGATTAACATTCAGGTATGGGATCAAAATAATGTAGCTTTAGTTGATGCAGCTATAAAGAAATCAGAATTAGGACTTAACCCACAGATTGATGGTCAACTAGTAAGACTACCAATACCTGAATTAAATGAAGAAAGAAGAACAGAGTTAAAAAAACTAATTAAATCAATGGGAGAAAAATGCAAAATTTCCATTAGAAATATAAGAAGAGATGCAAATGAGGAGTTAAAAAAACTTTTGAAGTCAAAAGAAATTGGTGAAGACGAAGAAAAGACACATGAAAAAAACGTACAAACTATAACTGACAAGCATGTAGAAATAGTTGATGAAAAAGTTTCAGCTAAAGAAAAAGAAATAATGACCATATGAACCCATTAAATCATGTAGCCATTATCATGGATGGTAATGGAAGATGGGGATTAAAATATAAAAATTCACGTAATGCTGGACATAAAGCAGGTTTAAACACTGTGGAAAAAATCATTAAAGAAACAATAAAAAATAAGATTAAATTTTTAACATTGTATGCTTTTTCTACTGAAAATTGGAAAAGGCCAAAAAAAGAAATTAATTTTTTATTTGATTTGTTAGAAAATTTCTTAAAAAATAGAATTAATGAACTTCATAAACAAAATATTAAACTAAAAATTATTGGTTTAAAAAATTTTTCACCAAAATTAAATAAGCTTTTAAACTTATCTGAGAAAAAAACTTTTAAAAATAAAAAATTACAAATCAATTTAGCACTTAATTATGGCTCAAAATTTGAGTTAATCAATGCATTTAAATGTATAAAAAAAAATAGAGATAAGATTAATGAAAAAAATATATCAAAGTATTTACAAACAAAAAATGTACCTGACCCTGATCTTTTGATCAGAACTGGTAATACTAAAAGATTAAGTAATTTTTTATTATGGCAAATAGCATATTCAGAGATATTTTTTGAGAAGAAACTATGGCCAGAATTTAACGAAAAAGATTATAATAAAATAATTAAAAATTTTAAAAATATTAAAAGAAACTACGGGAGTATCTAATGTTAAAAGAGTTTGAAAAAAGATTACTAAGTTCACTAATTTTAATACCAATAGCAATTTTTTTTATTTTTCAGGGTTCGGTTTTTTTTATTTTCTTTTTAAGCTTAATTTTTCTAGCGACAAGTTACGAATGGATAAAAATGACTAAAAAAAGAAATCTTATGAAAATTTTTGGAATTATGTTTTTATTTTTTTCATTTTATGCAGCATTTTTTATTAGAGAAGAGTCTAGTTTAGACTTATTTCTTTTTGTTATTGTTGTGTGCATTTTTACTGATATTGGTGGTTATATATTCGGAAAAACATTTAAAGGTCCAAAATTAACTAAAATTAGTCCCAACAAAACTTATGCTGGTGTTATTGGAAGTTTTTTATTTTCTACAATAGCTGGTTTGGTTTTTCTAAAATATATGGGTGATATTGGTTATAAAAGTAGTAATCAATTGGTTATTCTTTTGAGCATCTTATTTATTTCGTTAATTAGTCAAGTGGGTGATTTGATTATTTCTTATTTTAAAAGAAAAGCTAAATTGAAAGACACAGGAAAAATTTTACCTGGTCATGGAGGTTTATTGGACAGAATTGATGGTTTAATTTTTGTTGTACCTATAATTTATCTCGTAGAACTATTTCAAATATGAAAAAAAAAATTGCTATTTTAGGTTCAACAGGTTCTATTGGAAAAACTTTAATCAATATTTTAAAAAAAGATAAAAAGAATTTTGAAATTGCTCTTTTATCTGCAAATACAAATTTGAATGAAATTATAAATCAAGTAAATATTTTTTCAGTAAAAAATATAGTTATAAATGATTATAAAACCTTTATTAAAGCAAAAAAAATTCTCAAAAAAAGAAAAGTAAAAATTCATAATAATTTTAATAACTTAAAGAGTATTTTAAAAAATAAAAAAATTGATTATGTTATGAGCTCTATCACAGGTTTAGATGGATTGGTTCCTACAATCAAAATAATTAAATTTTGTAAAACTATTGCAATAGCTAATAAAGAGTCAATAATTTGTGCTTGGAATTTAATTCAAAAAGAAATTGATAAATATAATGTTTCTTTTATACCAGTTGATTCAGAACACTTTTCAATTTGGTCTCTATTATCAAATAACAATAAAAGTAATATCAAACATATTTATATAACTGCTTCTGGTGGACCATTTATTAATTATAAACTTAACAGATTTAAAAAAATAAGATTAAAAGATGCTTTAAAACATCCAAATTGGTCGATGGGTAAAAAAATTACAATTGATTCAGCAACTATGATGAATAAAGTTTTTGAAGTAATTGAAACACATAGAATTTTTGATATTAATTATAAAAAGATATCAATTTTAAGTCATGAGAAATCTTACTTACATGCAATTATAGAATTTAAAAATGGTTTAATAAAATTTCTAGCTCATGATACAGATATGAAAATTCCAATATTTAATTCACTTTATAGAGACAAAGGTATTTTTTCAAAAAAATTAAATATAAACTACATGAATAATCTTAATTTAAATAAAATAAATCGTAAAAAATTTCCAGTTATAAAACTTTTAAAAAATTATCCAAAAAAAAACTCATTATTTGATACTATACTTATTTCAATTAATGACACTTTAGTTGGACTCTTTTTGAAAAAAAAATTATCTTTTATAGATATTAGTAAAAAATTAATCTTTTATTCCAAAATTAAAGAGTTTCAAAAATATAAAAAAATTAGCCCAAAAAACATAGAAGAAATAACGAAATTATCTAAATATGTCAGTTTAAAAATTCAATCAATGTGTGTATAAAGCGCTAAATGATAATAAAGTTTATAAAGATAAATGTAATACTTTTTTTTATTTCTTTTACATGTTCATATGCAAATGAAATTGAAAATTTATTAGTTTCAGGCAATCAGAGGATATCCAAAGAAACAGTTCAAGTTCTTGGTAAAATTAATTTAAGCAAAAAAATCGATAATTTTGAAATAAATAATATTTTAAAAAATTTATATGCCTCTGACTTTTTTGAGGATATTAATATTGAGATTAAAGAAAAAAATCTTTTAATTACTGTTAAAGAAAATCCAATAATAGAAAATATTACTATATCAGGTGTTAAAAAAGAACAATTCAAAAAAGATTTAAAAGAAAAAATTTCTCTTCAAAATAGAAGCTCTTTTACCGAATTCAAACTTCAAAAAGATTTAAACTTAATTAATAATATTTTAAAACAAAGTGGATATTATTTTGCCAAAACTGAAACATTTGTTAATAAAAATGATACAACTAATTCTATTAGTTTAGATTTTACAATTGAACTTGGAAAAAAGGCAAAAATTAAATCAATACAGTTTATTGGTGATAAGAAAATTAAAGATCGAAAATTAAAAAATGTTATTGTTTCAGAGGAAGCAAAAGTATGGAAGTTCATTTCAAATAAAATTTATTTAGACAGAAATAGAATTGAATTAGATAAAAGATTGCTTAAGAGCTACTACAAAAATAAAGGCTATTTTAATGTAAATATAATAGACTCTTTTGTTGAATTTAAAAATAAAGGTGAATTTAATTTAATATTTAATATTGATGCAGGAAATAAATTTGTTTTTAATAGTTTAGATTTAACTATTCCTGACTCGTTCCAAGAAGATGATTTTAATAAAATCAATAAATTAATGTCTAAACTTGAGGGTAAAAATTATTCTTTAAATAAAATTGAAAAAATCTTAAATGAAATAGATTCATTAGCTGCAACAAAAAGTTATGAATTTATAAACGCCGAAGTAACAGAAACATTAGTGGATGCTAATAGTCTAGATATAACAATTTCCTTTAATGAGTCAGAAAAATTTTATATCGAAAGAATTAATATTCTTGGAAATGAAATCACTATTGAAGAAGTTATACGTAATTCTTTAGTTGTTGACGAAGGTGATCCACTAAATGAAATTTTGTTTAATAAATCTTTAAATAATTTAAAATCAAAAGGTATTTTTAAAAGTGTCAAACATCAAATTTCAGATGGTTCTAGAAAAAATTTGAAAAATATTGATATTGAAATTGAGGAAAAGCCAACTGGTGAAATATCACTAGGTGCAGGCGTTGGTACTTCTGGTGGAAGTATAGGAGGGGGTATAAAAGAAAATAATTTTCTTGGAAAAGGTATAAGTTTAAATTCTAATCTCCAAGTTGATGAGAATAGAATATCTGGTCAATTTGTTTACAGTAAACCTAATTTTAACTACTCAGATAACACACTTTTTACTTCAGTGAAATCAACTACAAGCGATTATATTGGAGACTATGGATATAAAACAAATGAAAATAGCATTTCTGTAGGTACTACATTTCAACAGTATGAAAACTTTTATTTTAGCCCATCTCTATTAACATCATTTGAGTCTTTAGAAACAACTAGTAAAGCAA
>JGI20155J14468_10001687_pt1 | contig 17020 bp, 7 predicted proteins | sample COG_05_FD_14468 | JGI IMG/M metagenome (IMG submission 14468) | reverse complement strand
TACGAAATCGTACGTCTGGGGATTCAATGAAGGCGAATCGAACCCGAACAATAAAATTTTGGAGGACAAAGCTTACCCGCCATTTACGTGCGCATATCACGGAAATATCGACGTCGATAAGCCGAGCACGGAATATGCGCAGTGTTGCCCAAGCGATTGGCATTTGGACGAGTCGTCTGGTCATGCGTTGGCGACGGCTAATGTGACGGCCTATGTGACGGCTAATTCGACGGCTTGTGTGAATCCATACGCTTCTGGCGCAAAGATGGCGTCGGTCGCTTTGGCGTATTCGTTGGTTGTTTTGGCGCTCTGTTTCGCGTAAAACGCAAAAAAGTTTTTTGAGTAAACACAAAACGCGAAAAGAAGCTGAGAATGATATCCGAACGGATATTGATTTCGTTTCCCTCCCGATTTGTGAAACACAAAACGAAAATCAAGCTAAATCCTTCAAACTTATTCATACGCAGGGTGAGATGCTCGAAGAAAAACGAAACGAGGAAAACATCGCGCGTGCGCTCGCGAGAAAGTCAAAAGAAAAGCGAAAAGAGCACTTTCAAATAAAAGAAAGTGCGTGCTCAATGGGGTGCTACGAGCTTTATGCATAACACGCATAAAGTGGCAAAGCTGAGAACGAATACCCTTATTACCGGATCCACGATAATGCGTGCGTCGGGAAACGAGCTCTTTCGATTTTTTTCAAACTCTCTCGCGCTCGAGCGCGCGCGCGTCGATTCTCGTTTCCAAAGGAAAACCGAGTTTTGTACGAATGGAATTTGAAGGCGCCATGGTAGGGTGCGCGCAGGCAAATGTTTGCACTGCCGCGAGTGGTTAGGGTGTTTTTGCGCTTTGTTTGTTCAAAGCGTCGGGACTGGCGTACGAGAAGAAGACAAGACATTTTATAATATAAATCGAAAAATCGAAAAAAAGACGAAAAACAACACAAACTCGTACGCGCAAATAGTCGTAACAAAGCGAACACAAACACACACACACACACACACAAACAAACGCGTTTTTCTCATCGTCGATATGTCGCTCTTCGCCGCGTGCTGCTCTGAGATTCGATCCGGGAAACAACAGCAACATCAACGCGACGAGGACATTTTGGACACTTCTAACGGGGAAAATATCCGCGTGATGTTGGAAACCACCACCGTTACAAAAGTCGACGTTCCTCGCGCGCTCTTTGGAATGAACGCGCAATTCTTCAGCGGACAGATCGATTACGCGCACCCAAAGTTACCGGGAATATCCGTGGACGAATTAGGGTGCTCGGTGATTCGATGGCCCGGTGGCACGAACGCGAACGCGTACAATGTTTTCGAGGAAAAGTTGGACGATGAGAAGATGACTGGTGTCGATGGGAAGGAGATTGACGTGGAAGAGTGCGCGCAGAAGAGGAAATATAAAGCCACGAACGAGAACATCGCGCGGTCGAAAACTTCGGGGAAGTACAAGGTGAAAGACTTTGGGATATTTTACGAGCGATGCAAAGGGAGAATGCGCGTCTCGCTCGTGTTGAACGTGTGTACGAGAGACGAGACGCACACGAGAGCGGTGTGCGAACGTTTGAAGCAGGAAAACGTTGACGTGGCGTTTTGCGAAATCGGGAATGAGGCGTACTTTCCCGCATACGCACCGTATATTGATACTGTTGAAGAATACGCCGAGAGATGCGATAAACACTCGAAAATGGTCAAGTTTTTTTATCCAAAGTGTAAGATTGGGGTCGTGGCGAGCAGCGCTTTTTGGTCTAACGAAAGTTTTTTAGACGACGATAACGCGGTGAAGAACAATAAAAACAAAGGAGCGGAGGGTGCGGGAAGGAAGGCGACTTGGAATGCTAAACTGGCAAAGATATTAGCGAGAAAGTCAGAGACGTTCTCGTATGATGCGGTAATTATACACATGTACGGGAGTCCCGGGCGTCACGGTTCGCAGTTTTTCCCGACTGAACTCGAGTTTTACGCGCATTCGTTGAGTCACTTGGAGTTGCAATTCGCGAAAACGATGCAGAATTTGGTCGATACGTTCGGTAACGATAAGAAAGTCTGGGTTACGGAATTCGGAGTTGGTGGCTTCGATAGTCAAGAGATTCGCAAACATCCGTTTAAGAAATCCTACCTGGCGGCGTTGTTGGTGATGGAATTTTTAAGACGATTGAGCGCGTTTGAGTGCGTGGAAATGGCCAACATGCATTCCTTAAATCAAATGATTGATCTCGAGAAACGGAAAGGGAACGCAAAATCGGGTGAGTATCACGACGTTGGGATTAAACGAACCGTGTTCAGTCACGCGTTGTCTTTCTTTAAAGATTTGAGCGAAACGTCGTCATCGACGTGCGCTTTGAAAAGAAGCGAGCTTTCTATTATCGGTGCATCGAGGAAGACGATATCGAGTGGGAAGTATGCACCTTGTACGCATAATCACACGCACGCGACGTTATTCGAGAGCGATAAAAGCGATGTGATTCTAATTATGAACTTGTTTGATACGGAGCAGAAAATACGAGACTTGAAAAAGCCAACATCTACGGAGACATTTAGCGCAGGGAAGGACGGCGTTCATGGCGACAGCGCGAAAATAATCAAACGCGATATTAAAGACGAGGAGAGAGTGAGTATCGAGCAGAGCTTCGTAGTCGCTCCGTTTAGCGCGGTGAAGTTATATTACGCGCCAGGAACGTTTGCAGACCACTCACAATAATGATAGAGGTTGTTAGATATCTAGGCAGCAGTACATACAAAGTTTACTATTATTACACAACGCGTTAATACTACACCGTCGTCAGCTCGTTGACGTATCCAGTTCGAGACGAAAAGTTATCCACCGCGACGTGGCCTGGCTCGCCTTTCCAATACTGCATGACTAGTCCTTCAACTTTTCTCAACATCTCTGTGGACTCGGTCTCGTGGTCCGCCACGCCGACTATTTCGTTCATCTTCTCAGCTAAATACGGGTTCCCTGCGAATAAATACTTTACGATGGATTTCAACTTCCCGACTCGTCTCGAATCGGTCGTTTTTTTTATTCCTTTCTTACTCGTGCGCAAGCGTATTTTACCTCTGGAAGACTTTTCGCTCTCGCGAACGTCGTTTTCAATCATTTCGTTATAAAACGCTCGAAGAAAAACTATAACTCTTTCGGCTTCATCTTCCATCTTATGCTCCTCAGATACTTCTTCCTCGGAGAATAACGTCACGGTTCCACTCGCGTCTCTTCTCACGCGACTTTTAATTCTCCGAAATAACAACGGATCTTGCACCGCGCCTCTCCCGATCATCACCCCGTCGCAGTTGGTCTCTCGTAAAATCCTCGCCGCGCGTTCGCAACTGGTCACGTCCCCGTTCCCAACAACCATGACGCCAAACTTTTCGCAAATACTCTTCGCCTCGGCAATTTTCTCCCAATCTGCCTCCCCTCGATACCCCTGTTTTTCGTCCTCCCGTGTACGGTTAAAATCTCTGCCCCTCCTTCGCACGCCGCCTGGACGTTCTCTCGAAACAAACTCGCGTCGTCGAAACCGACGCGCATCTTCAAGCTCGGCACCGCCGGATACCCCTCGCACCCATTCTTCACGCTTCGCATGCATTCGTACACCAGATTCGGATCCAATAATAAAGAGCTGCCAGCGCCTTTCCCAGTCACCACGTTCGCCGGACATCCGCAGTTCAAATCCACTCGCGGCGCCTCGCCTTCGCTCGCCAATTCTTTCGCCGCCAGCTCCAACAACTCCGCGTTCGACCCCATGAGTTGCGCGGAGACTTTTACTCCCTCTGAACCTAATTCAAACGCGTCGTAATCGTGTAAACTGAGTTTTTTTATGAACTTTTCCGCCTTGGCGCCGTTCGGTAAGTTCCCCGGTACTCGGGTAAACTCTTTACAAATGTCGTCGTAAAAGTTTCCCCCAACTGTAGAAATCGCTTTTCGAAACCTTTTGTCCCCGAGTCCTTCCATGGGAGCCACGAATAACGGCGGGCAGTTTTCGCTTCGACCGAGTTGGAAGCGTTTTCGGTAATAGTTTTCATTATTGGTAGTAGTAGTATCACCGAGAGAGGAAGAGGGGGAAGAGGATAAAAAAGCGCAGAAAGGGGAGAGCATTTTTTTTGTGCCGAGTAATGTGTTTTGCGTGAATTCCTTCAAATTTTTAATTTAAGCAGAAACGTCTTTTTTTTTTCTGTTCCTCTCTAAAAATAGATCTACTACGCGAGATACAAAAAAGATTTGTCCTTAAAAACGAGTAAAAATGCGCGCGGACGGCGCGAGAAGAAGGCGAAGAAACGAAGGCGACACGCGCGTGTCGAAAGCGACGAAGATGGCGCGAGAGAGACGACAACGCGCGTTGTTTCTTGATGGCGCGAAAGAGAACGAGGAGGAGGAGAAGCGAGGGGTTTTGGGGAAAGACGAGGACCAACAGCGAGGAGGTTTTTCTTTGTCGGAGGAGGAGGAAGGGAAGGAGGAGGAAGAAGAAAAAGACCAGAGCTTGCATCGTGCGACGGTATCTGCGCCGAGGATGGGGTACGAGAGCGTTCAGAGACGATTGGTGGAGTGGAAGAAGCAGCAACGACAGACGACGAAAGGAGAGGAAGAGGAGGAGGAAGAGGGAGAAACAATCGAGATACAAAAGAGAAAGAAGGAGGAAGAAGAGAACGAAGAGGCGATGAAGCGACGAGCACAGATGATGAAAGAGGAAGAGAAACGCACGAGGAAACAACGAAAATGTTCTGGATATTTGGAGCAGATGCCGTGGAAGTCGCCGAGGCTAACCGCGAGGAGCGCGAGGCGGAGAGAAAAAGAAGAGGAAGACGAAAGGCGCGAACGTTGTGAGAGGAAGCGATTAATAAACGCGCAAAATGCTGCGGAAATTTACGCGAAACGGTGCAGCGAGATTCATGTTCGCGTATCGAGTCGTGTCTTAAATGCGCTCGAAAATGAAGTCAACAATGAAACGTTCGACGTGTCGAAAGAACCGCTCGGCGATGGCGGCGCGGTAGCCGTAGCGAGTGCGATTCAGGAAGGGAGCGCAGAACACGAAGCGTTGATTTTTGCAAAGTGCCAGGTCGGTTTGCGCGGGTTTCACGCGATTTGCGAGAGTGCTTTACAAGTCTCAAAGAGATACAGCGTTTTGAAAGTGCTCGATTTGAGCGATTCGATTGGTTTGCATTGTGCGTTTGAGGACGGTCAAAACTCTTGCCATTCGAAGCCTCCCGGCGCAGTCTCTCTGCTACTGTCTGTTTTGTACCAGCTTCTTGAACGGTTGAAAGTTTTGAAATTAAACGGTTGCAAAATCAATAGCACGCTCGCGAAACCTATTGCGGACGCATTGATATCGCCCAAGTGTACGGTTGAAATTCTTGAATTATCGAGAAACGCGTTAGGTAATCGCGGCGCCAAGAAGATTGGCGATGCGCTCATCACGAATCGAACGCTCAAGGTACTCGACGTGTCTTTAAACGCTATTAGTTCGCGCGGATGCGTTTCGATCGCGAACGGTACTCGTGAAAACTCGACGCTAAAAGAACTCTGCATGTCTTGGAACGCCATTGGCGATATTGGAGGTAAAGCGCTTGGGGAAGCGTTGGCATCAAATCGAGCGTTGCGCACGTTAGATATTTCACAATGTGCGATCGGAGAGGATGCCACGTGCGCAATCTCTAAAGGTTTGAGGAAAAACACGACGTTGAAAGTACTCAAGATGGATCACACGCGATGCGGTGAAACTGGTGGAAAAAAATTGATGGCCATGCTTACGAGGAACGATTGCTTGACGACGCTCACGCTCGAAGGCGCCTCATTCGCCGGCGCGAAGAAAGTAGAGGAGAAAGGTCGACAGCGGCAAACACAGGCGACTGTAGTAAATAATTCAAGCGCTCCAAAATCGTCGGATCGTTCAAAAAAACAGCAACAACAAAAAGTTAACAATCAGAAGAAAGGCAGAGACACCGCCGAAAAGAAACGAAAAACGAGTAAAGCGACAATCGAAACCAAAAAGTCTACTCGAGAGGATTATGAGAACAGCGACACAGCATTATTATCATCATCATCCTCTGAAGAGGATGAGGACGAAAAGGATGGCAACGGCGACGACTATGTAAGCGTGATTGTGGATGAAAACGAAGTATACGGACATGTGCTCCGTACGCCTCGTGGAAGCGCACGAAACAGCAACAGTAACGTCACGCCGGTGAGCGAAAAACTCCCGCTTTCCGAACTTATCCTTCCGGCATGGTCAACATCCGGGAACTCTCTCGCACGACAAACACCCATCGACGAAGAAGATCTTCTGAACCTCTTGCAACAGCTGCGAAGTAATCGATTATCAGATTTCGAGCGCGTTTCGCGATTACAAATGGTACGTTCCGCGTATCTTTTCACTTCTGCTCAAGTTGCTCGCTTGACTCAAACTTTTTTCTTGCCTTCGAGCCACCGTCTAGCAGCCGCGGCTGCGTGTCAACCTCGATTAATCGATAGCGAAAATGCTATCGACGTCATATATCTCAACAATGGATTCGGCTTTAGGGATTACGCGTCTGCTAATCGAAAATTGGAACAGCTCTACGGCGAGCGCAATGCGCAGTTTCGCTCGCAAAATCCAAACGGCCGATACCGATTCGATCTAGTCATCGACGCCGATCGTGCGTTGGCGCAAAGAATGGCGGATATTGCTAACGAAGAGAGTTCAAAGCAACAATTTGGCGGTAAATGCTGGAGAAATGTGAGTGTGGACGATGGACCGTGTGTGAGCGAAAGTATGTGCGAAAAGGGTACAGGAATACCTAAAATCTTCTTCTCCGCTTCTTCTTCTTCTGAGAAGCGGCGAAAGCGAACGAAAACGCTGAAACTTCCAGAACGAGGTACGTTAGCGTTTGATTTCTCGAGTGTTTCCGCATATTTCGAAAACGATAGGCGCCCTGATGACGATGACTATTCCATGTTGAAACTTATCCGAGACGTGTCAAATGTGGAGGCGTATTTGTTCGACGAGAACGGAAAAAATACAGAGAACAGCAAACACAAATACAAAACCGATGGCGAACTATACGCATTCAATCTTCGCATATTGCGCGTGAACGCGTGTACGTTGTGGTTTACTCCGTCTGCTGCGAAAAACATCATCCTTTACTTCCCGAAAGGCGCATTTCGAGTCGAAGCGATTGTCGCGCTTTTCGGCCGGATCCCTCTACATCTCCGCGACGATTTTTCTCGCGAAGTATTTTCACTCGGTCAACTCAGCGGTGTCGAGCAGTGCGTTCTGGGATTACGATTAGGCTGGCGAAGCGTACTCGGAACGCGTATGGAACAATTGACATTTCGATGTCGCCTCGATTGTACGTGCGAGGAGGATTTGAACGTGGCGAAATATTTGTGCGAGAAAGCCTCGGAGGCAAACGCGGACGCGCACTGCAGAGTTCGAAACGTTCTCGTAAACGATCGAAGATTAGCGAAGGACCCTGTACAAGATGCTTCTTTGTGGAGTGTCTTGACTGCGGAGAGCTCGACGCCTTTGTTAGAGTTTGACTATTTTGGTGAAGACGAAGATGTTTTGAACTCGCTTTTGGAGAGAGAGCTCGCGCCAGTCGTCCAAAATGGTAATACGAGCGCGAGAGGACGGGAACAGAGTGCTCCTTCGACGACGGGTACGAAAAAAGAGTCGTCATTCAACCTCCAACTGCGAAAATTTAGCAACAAGCTCAACTTTACTCGCGCTTGCGAGGTGCACAGATGGCGACAAAACAACCTGGTCAAAGTCGACGTCGAGCGCTCGAAAGTCGCGGAGAAAAATAGCAATAACAACAGCAATAACAACAACACTACGAGCGCCAACAAGAAGCTAAAGAAGAAAGTTAAAGAGAAGAAGAAGAAGCCCGAAATCCCCTCCGCCACGTCTCCTCCTGTTTCGTCTCCCTCCCTGAGCTCGACGACGACGGGCGGGAACCCGTACGAGACCTTCTACGCGTCCTACTTTTCTTCTCCGTCGTCCTCGTCTTTCGAAAGCAACAACAACAACAACAACAACAACGTCCTCAAACACATATTCTCCTCGTTAGACCAGGACGGTGGGGGCACGTTATCTCTGTACGAGTTCAAAAAAGGCGCGACTGATGTCCTCGGCGTGAAAATCGACCGGAAAATTTTAGAGCCCTATTTCCCGATCCGAAGGAGTTCCGAACACCAAAACAACGAACAACAAAAAGACACCAACACCACCAACAACAAAATCGATTTCCGCGCGTTCCAAGAAGGCGTCGTCGAGTACGACACGTTCGAGAAAATCTGCTCGGAGTGGATGGAGCGAGAGGAAGCGACGAAAGGCGTCTTAAACAGAAAGTACAATTCATTTTCGTGAGCTTAAATCGTAGTACTATTACACCTCATAAACGCAAAACATTTCATAACATCACTTTGATTTTTGCAACCCTTTCCCTAACTTCCCGCCGCCGGCGACTTGCTTCTTCAGCGCGTTCAACTTTGCCTGCTCTTCTTTTTTCCTCGCGAGCGCGGCTAAGTCGTCGTCGTCCAGTTCTTTCGACTTCTTCTTCGGCGCTTTCAAAGGCTTTTCCGTGCCCGTTTTGCCCATTAGTGTTATTCTCTTCTTAAATTCGCGTTCGTTGCAAGCGCAAAAGTGAGGTGAAAAACGCTCACTTTTACAAAGGGAGAAAAAAGAACCACGCGCAGCACCGTTGACTTTAAGAATAATAATAATGGGGAACAAGTTATCCAGCACGGCGAAGAGGAAGAAGGAAGAGGCGATGATCGCGGAGGCTGCGGCGGATATGGAGAGATTGAAGCTTGGGCCGACCAAGATATGGACGGGATTGGTGTTGCATTACAAGGATATTTTTGTATCGCATGTGCTTCCGAAATTGAATACGACAGATCGGTGGATCTTTTCGAGAGTGAATAGAGAGAGTCGGGCTGTGCTTAAGTACGCCGGGGTAGACGTATCGAAATTAGGTTGGCGTGTTTGGCAATGTACATCCATTTCGACGTTGGAATGGATGTGGGAGTGCGTGCCCTGGGGAGGGAAAGATAACGCTAGATACGTGATGGATCAAGCCTGGTTTTGCGCGGAAGTTGCTGGAACGAACAAACTCGAGTTTCTCAAGTGGGCGAGAGAAGTGAAACATTGCGAGTGGGATGAAAAGACGATTAAAGTGGCAGCAGCTATAGGTAATCTCGAGATGCTGAAATACTGCTTCTCTAATAATTGCCCGTATGATGAAAAGTCGTGCATTCACGCTGCTTGTAAAGGACACCTCGACTGTCTTCGATTTCTTTTCGACAAAGTGAAACCTTCTCGAGAGACGGAAAAAGAAGCGGCAGGACAAGCAACAGGTGCTGGTCACGTGGAGATCTTGAAATATCTCGTCGAAGAAAGAAAGATATCTGATGAGTTTAAGAATGACTGCGTATACAACGCTACAGGGTATGGCCAACTCGATTGCCTTCAATACTTAGTCGAAGAGGCGAAAGCGCCTCTGAACGACTGGCAACACGTCGCTTACGCTCGTTACAAAGAGCACCACGACTGCGTAAACTACTTGCTCGAAAAAGGGTGCCCAGAACCAACAGACGAGCAATACGCTAAATTTGTCGAGGATCGGAAAGCAGATTAGATAGATCATTGAGAGAGAACGAGAATGAGAAAGAGAGACATTTTTCGAACCAAACGCGCTTCGCCAGAGACCATACTTGAGACCAAAATCGTATCTATCCTCAAAGCGGACAAAATTTCGTTATAAATAAAATATACTCGCGCACGGATTAGTAAGACCGTTCTCAAGATCACGATCGCGACAAGAACACCACCGAGAAAGATGATGTTGTTGGCGACGATCCCCGCGTCGTCGTCAAGGTCGTTGATGACGATGCGCACGAGAAAGAAGAGTACCAGAGTTCGCAATTGGAAAAAAACGACGACGTCGTTGTTGAGTCACGTTAGGGGGAAACACAAAATTGGAATAATATCGCGGCAAACCAAAGTGAAGAGTTTAGGGAAAGAGGAGGAAAGCGGATTGAAGTTGTTGAGAGACGAGGAGGAATACAGATCGTCTGATGAGGACGACAACTCGTGGCGGAAGAGGGACGACGGAGGAAGAGGAGGAAAGACAACGAGGACAACAAAGAGGGTGAAATTCGCCAACAAACAAAAATTTTCAGAGGACGAAGAAGAAGAAGAAGAAGACGAGAGAGGCGAATTAGAAGAACAACCGTTCGTGATTATCAAAAGCACCCGCGATCCGACGAAAAGGAAAGAAGACGCGTACGATAAGTTATTCGCGAACGGCGCGTTCGATAAGAAAAGGCTGCTGAGATTCTTTAGGAGACGGCCGGTGCGTGTGGCTGGGAGGATGACGAGGATAATAACCGTGTTTCGGAGGTTGTCGAGGCAGTGGAAGTCGCAAGATGATTGGCCAATGGAAAAGAGAACGCGGGCGAAGTTGTTGAGAGAAGCGCTGTCGAAACTTGGACCGGTGTTCGTGAAAGGTGGACAAACGTTATCGCAAAGGCCGGATTTGATTGGCGAGGAGGCGGCGGACGCGTTGAAATCGTTGCAACAAGAAAACGAACCGTTTGAAGACGCGATTGCCTTTCAAACAGTTGTTGAGGATTTAGGACATTTAGGTCCTTTGGCGGAGAACCATCCGTTTCAAGGGTACGATCCGACGTTGAAACCGCTCTTTAAATCGTTCGGGACGTCGCCGATTGCCGCGGCGAGTTTAGGACAGGTGTATAAAGCCGAGACGTGGGAAGGCGATCGAGTGGCGGTGAAGGTTCAGAGACCAAACGTGAGAAAACAGGTGGCTTTGGATTGGACGTGTTGGTCGTTGTCGTTGTCGGCGTTGCGGCGATTGTGGAGATCGACGAATGATTTGAGCGTCATCGCGGACGAGGTTGGCAGCGGCGTGTGGCAAGAGCTCGATTACATTAGCGAGGCGAACCACGCGGATGAGTTTAATCGAAGACACAATTGGTTAGGTTTCGTGAGAGCGCCCAAGTGGTTTCCAAAATATACCGGTCCAGCTGGTAAGGCGAGGGTTTTGACGACTGAATGGATCGAAGGCGCGCACATTGCAGATTTGCCGCAGGAAAAGAAACTGGTCATGGCGCAAATGGCTGTGGAGGCGTGCGTCGCGCAGTTGGTGTACACCGGGTTTGTCCACGCCGACCCTCACGAAGGGAACATGATGTTAGACATCTCGGACGACTCTTTAGTTTTTCTCGATTTTGGTTTAATGGCTGAAGTGGACGGGAAAATCATGGAAGGGTTCGCGAAAGGCATACAAAGCATGATTTCTGGCGATTGGCGCCAATTGGCGTTGGTGTTCCAAGAGGTGGGTTTCACGCCAGAAGTTTTCGAAAAGAGAAACCCAGACGATGCGTTGAGAAAGAAAGTGCCGTACGTTGAATGCACTTTGGATGAGATCGCCTTGGCAATTAAAGACCAATTGGAAAGCGAAGCTGGAGGGAGAAGTCGATTTGGCGCGTTAGCGACGGGTTTAGCGAGACTGTCCGCGACGTACCATTTTCTCACGCCGCCGTACATCATTCTCTTAATTCGAACGTTCTTGACGTTAGAAGGTATCGCCGCGAAAGCCGATCCAAATTTCAACATTTACGAGGCTGCTTTGCCGTACGCAATACGACGAGCGATGGCGCCCGCAACGCCGGACGGGTTTGAATCCATGCGACGAGCGTGGTTAACTGATGCAAACGCGTTGAACATGGACAGGTTGAAGGAATTTTTAGGCGGCGACGACGACGAAAGCGCCGACAGCGCGAAAGAGTCAGCGTCCGGACGCGACGGTGGTAGTGATGTTCTCATGCGTCCAACCGAGGAGAGCGAGAAGCTCATGGCTCGTCGCCGAAGCGAAGTGCTCGGTGGCATCCTCGGCGCCACTGAAGGCGCCGCTTTACGACGCATTTCCCACGACGTCGACACCGGCAGCTTAGCCGCGTATCTCTACTCCCCTGAAGCCAGTGGTATACGCAAACAAGCCGTGAAAATGCTCTCGGATATTTTGGTCAAACCAACCAAAGGCGGTACCATCTTCATCGATAAGAAAGAACAAAAAGAAGACTCCTTAGATTTGCCGGAATGGCCGGAATCCGAGGAGGCTCGAAAAATCCGCGAAAGGCAGGAAATCGCCGCTCGACGCGCGATAAGCGTTCTCCTCGGCACGCACTTGAACCGATTGTGGAAGTACCCAATAATCGCCGCGCGTTTAGCGTTATCCATCGCGGCGATTACGTTGAAAGCGTTCGTGTTGGCGACGCAAGAAATTTGCGTCGATTTGTGCTCGTCGGCTGCTTCCAAAGCGCTCGGTGTCGCGACGTTCCCGTTCAGAGTCGTTCGGAATCTATTCAATAAAAACAACAAAAAGAGCGATAGTGGCGATGCTCCTCGCACCGCTTCTGTGTAATAGTATATGCGTAATAGAATATCTGCGTTTTCTTGTTTTGCTTCTTTCTGAATGAAAGGAGAGTGAGAAAATTTTTCAAAAATTCATCAGAAACACAACACACTTTAACACACGCGCGCGACGGTGGCGAGCGCTCGCGCGAATGCAACAACACAGAGATACTTGTTAACACACACGCGCGCGCACGTAATAATAACGAGAGAGAGAGAGAGAAAAAAAAGAATGAAAAACGGAAGCGCACAGAAGAAAAAGAAGACGACGGTGAAAGGACAGCTCTCTCTGAAATCTTTCTTTTGTCGTGACGCCATGGACGACGACGTAAACGACGACGAAGAGAAGCAGAGGAGGAAAAGGAGCATGGATTTTGAAGAGGAGGGTGTGAAGGAGGAGAAGTCTTCTCGCGATGATGATTGTGCCGCTCAACCGGAGACGAACAACAAGAGAGCGAAAATTGGTTTCGAAGAAGAAGAAGACAAAGAAGAAGACAAAGAAAAGGACAACAAAAAGTTTACAATACCAGAACGAGACTCGAAACTGCGGGAACGATTCAACGCGAAACTGGTCGCGAAAGCGACGACGACGACTTCTACATTGAACATTCGCGGACGCGGTCACGCGTTCAAGAAGCAGCGCGAGGAAGAGGATGAAATTAACGACGAAAAGTTGGATGAAATCGAACCGAGAGATAAAAAGTTGACGCCGTTGGAAGCGCAGGTGAGAGATTTTAAGCGGAAGTATCCGAGCGTGTTGCTTTTATTCGAGGTTGGATATAAGTTTCACTTTTACGGAAAAGATGCGAGGAAAGCGGCGGAGACGTTGAACGTGTTTGCCTATCCCGGGAAGACGTGGTTGCAAGCGAGCGGGCCGGTGCATAGGTTGGCGGTGTACGTGAGACGGTTGGTTAACGCGGGGCATAAAGTTGGGGTGGTCAGGCAGACGGAAACGGCAGCGTTAAAAGCGGAAGGGTCGACGAAAGGAAGCGTGTTCACGAGAGAGTTGGTGGCTTTGTATACGAAGGCGACGATGGACGCGGGCGTGTCGATTGCCGCGGAACCGGCGCATACCAACAACGAGAGCGACGAGGCGCAGAAAGCAGTCGATATCATCGAGAACAAGACAGATAGAGAAGGTGAAGGTGATGAGGATTTACAAGGTGTGGTGATTACAAATAATCATCGCAAAATCTCGACGACAACGAGTAATATAACCGCAGACGAACAACAACATCGTCTTTCGAATTATTTGCTGTGCATATCGGAAGAAAAGAAATCTGAGCGAGGAAACAAAGACGAGATCGCGTTAGTTGCCATCGAAACGAGCGTCGGGAACATTTATTACTCGCACTTTGAAGATGACAGTTCGCGGTCGAGATTAGAGTCGGCGCTTTTGAAAATCTCCCCGTGCGAAATTTTGTTCGCGGGTGGAGGAGGAGGCGAAGAAGAATCCTCGTCCTCGAAAGAAACGAAACGGTTGGTCTCGGCTTTATTTCCAGACGCGCGAGTGGAACAATCCACATCGTCCGTCTCGAGTTTATCCAAAGCGGAAATCGATGAGTATTTTGGATCAAATAATTCAGAAAAAGTCGCGGGTCTGCCTCGTCTACTTATCGCGACCTTGGCGGCGGCGAGAGAATACCTCGTCCCGTTCAAGCTCGAAAACGTTTTGAAATTGTCCAAAGCGATAAAGCCTTTGGACGACGTCCAATCGGAGATGATTTTATCTCCGAACGCTATTCGGCAGCTGGAAATCTTCCGAAACTCGGACGATGGCTCGTTTACTGGCAGTCTCTTGTGGCTCATCGACCACGCGAAATCGAAGGCCGGGAGTCGCGAACTTTCGCGATGGGTCTCGAGACCGTTGCGAGATCGCGCGGAAATCGAGAATCGTTTATCCGCCATTGAAACGCTCAGGTCAGTGAATAGTGCGCCAACATCCGTACTCGCTCTCGAAAAGCTTGAGAAGATATTGCGAACAGCTCCAGACGTCGAACGAGTAGTTGCTCGAGCGCACCATTTGAACGCCACTCCGGCTGAGTTTGTCGCAGCTATGCAATTTTTCCTTTCCTTTGGCGCCGCGTGCGTGGAAATGCAACACTCCGCCCTGTTGAATCAAAACGACGAGAAATCTCCGTTGAATGAACTCTTGAGCGCGTGTGCGGACGAAGCCACTTTGCGCGCGTGCACGAAGGCACTCAATGCGTTAGATTTAACCGTAGCCAACTCAAAAGCTGGGAATTTGGGATGTTCCAGAGACGCGTACGTAGGGTTGTTCTTGAGAGAAAACGAGGACAACCAAAAGCAGTTTCCGGAGATGTTTCGAGCGCATGATAATCTCGAAAAGTCGAAAGCAACCATGGATGCGTTGCTTCCCGATTTAGCGGCGCAAATTCCGGGTATTATCAAAGGCGCTAAATTATCGTACACCTCTGTCGGCGGCGCATCTGGCGCAGAATATCTCATCGAAGTTGGCGATAAATTGAAACCACCGAACGACTGGATTAAAGTCAGCGCAAACAAGTCCAAGAAAGTAATTCGATATCATCCACCGATCGTTCTTGAAAACATGAAATCGTTGGATGCAAACAGCGAGCGACTCGCGTTGGCGTGCGAAGACGCGTGGAAGTCGTTTCTGAAAGAGTTTTCGCGCGTATCGTACGGCGAATGTCGCCAAGCAGCAAAAGCGGCGGCAAAGATTGACGCGTTAAACGCGCTCGCGATTTTATCGATGAACGACGGGTATTGTCGACCGGAATTTTTCAAGGAGGAGGAAGAGAACGAAGACACCACGGCGCGCATTGAAATCGTAGAAGGGAGACACCCGACGCTCGATGCGAAAATGGTCGATAAGTTTGTGCCAAACTCAGCGTCGTTAGGCGGTGCTCAATCGAGCGGCGAGAGTAGAAACGACAGCACTCGCCGTCGCCGTCGCGCAATGATTCTTACCGGTCCAAACATGGGCGGTAAATCGTGCTTTGCGCGTCAAGTCGCGCTCATCGCCATCCTCGCGCACATTGGCTCCTTCGTTCCCGCGAAATCGTGCCGATTGTCCGTGTTAGATGGCATCTACACTCGCGCCGGGGCGGCTGATAATCTCGCGCTCGGTCAATCCACATTCTTCCAAGAGATGAGCGAAACGTCCGCGATATTGAAGTCGTGCACCAAGAAATCTTTGGTCGTGCTCGACGAACTCGGTCGGGGCACGTCCACGACCGACGGCATCGCGCTAGCAACGGCTACGCTAAGAATGCTCGTCGAAAAGGTTCAGTGCGCGACTGTTTTCGTCACGCACTTCTCCAATCTCGCGAAACAGTTCAAAGAGAGCAACGCCGACGAGGTGTTTTGCTGCTTTCCTGGTCACATGAAAACGAACGACGAGAAAGATAGCAAACGAATCGCATTTCTCTACACGCTCGAGGAAGGCGTGGCCCACCGCTCCTTTGGATTAAACGTCGCGAGCATGGCGGGGATACCTGAAAAAGTTCTCGAAGTTGCAGAAGTGAAATCGTTAGCGTTTGAAGAAAAGAGCAGCCGCAAGAGTGCGGGAAGTGACGAAGTAGTAGGAGATAAGATGATTCGAGACGCTTTGTTGTTGGAATCGTCGAATATAGCTCAAATAAAAGAAACGCAGCGAGCGCTGCGTTTCTTTGCGCCTGTAAAATAAAAGTAGTAGAACTTTGTGGGACACACATACATATAAATATAGCTTGCTTCGTGTTACAACCTGGCCGTAAATCCATTATAACTCTTTCTCGACGATGGCGGAGAATCGTTCGCAATCTTTGAAAGTCTTTCTAAAAGACTCTTCTTCAGCTTCTCCTGCGTTTGTTTCGTCTCTGGCGTCGGATACACGCGATTCTCCGGCGTGTTGTACATTCGTCTCGTAGAACCAACCGCCGGCGATGAATACTTCGATGAATAGTTGTTGTTGTTGTTCGAAAAAGAAACGTCGTTTTCTTGATCAATCTTCAACACGCGTCTCGGCGGACCAAGAGGACTGATGTGTACAGGCGTCTTCTTCAGCGCCGAGCCTCTCATCTGGAGAGGACTGAACGAAATCAAATTCGGACTACTATTGTTGCTATTTTCCACGGGAACTCGTCTCGGCGGTCCTAACGGCGAGACGCCTTTTGTCGCTTTCCTCGAAAAATCGCTCAAAACGTTACCATTACTATTCAAACTATCTCTCATTCTTCTGCTCGACGACTGCGGCGACGGTGTCTTCAGGAAATGTTCCTTTTCCGTTGCGCTCACAACCCGTCTTCTCGTCCTGTACGTCCTCGCGCTCTCCTCCTCCTCCTCCTCCTCGCTCTCGCTTTTCGCGAGAAAGCGCCTCCTCCTCGCCGCATACCCGCCAAAACCGCCAACTACCTCCGGCGTCTTCTCCAAGTTCCTCTCTATTTTCAGTTTCCTCAGCGCCGCCGTCACTCGCTCTTGCGCTCGTCTTTGCCTTTCCACCGTCGACGGTTGCGGGTACGAAAACGAAGGACTGTATTCGTTGTTGTTGTTTGTTTTGAAGCCAAATTTTGCTTCAACACTCCGTCCTTTGTTGAAAAGACTTGTCCTCTCTCTGTGCGCATTTTCATCATCATGATCACC
>JGI20155J14468_10001677_pt1 | contig 17088 bp, 16 predicted proteins | sample COG_05_FD_14468 | JGI IMG/M metagenome (IMG submission 14468) | reverse complement strand
CTCAACATTAAAAAAAAAAACTAAGTCATAGAATTTAGTAATTTTTTTTTTATAAAAATTGCTGATAATTCGATTAAAAAAAATTGGAGAAATATGATAAAATATTATATAATAAAAATTTCCTAAAATCTTACTTATATCTAAAAATGTTGTTTGAGGGTAAATTTTCTTAATAGCATTGTATGTATTTTTTGATCCACCTTTATTCTTACCTATAAATAAAATTTTCATTTTTATATTTTAACTTATAATTAAATTAAATCCAAACCTATCAAAAATTTTCATTTTTCTTATTACAAAAAAAAGTGATTATTTAACTTAACCTTAAATGTTTAATTAATCTTAGTTTTAATATTTTAAAATCTTATTATGGGCACCTAATGATTAATTAGAAATTAGATAAATAATAAATCATATATATACTAAATTAACATTTTATATTATAATTTATGTCAAATAAATTTTAACAATATGCTCATATATAAACTAATATAAAATTTCTAAAATGGGCATTATAAAAAAATATCTATTATTGGTTATTTTTTTACTTTTTTTTGTTGAAATTTTAAGCTATTTAATATCTAAATTTTTTTTATCAGATGTAGGTGTTTTTTTTGATAAAAAAAAAATAACTCAAGATTACAATGAATATTTAGATATTAGAGCCAGTAAATTAGGTTGGGACCAAAAAAAAAATAATCTTGATCATTACATGGCTCGTACAGATCTAAGTTCTTATACAGACTCAAAACCTTGTGTAGATGTTTATGGAGATTCTTTTACTTATGGACATGATAATCCAAAATATGCCTGGCCATCACAGCTATCTGAACTCTTAAACTGTAGAGTTCGTAACTTTGGTGTGGGTGGTTATGGCTCAGATCAAGCCTTAATGAAATTTTTATCAAGAGACAATCACAGTAAAATTGTCTTTTTGAATCATTTTTCTGAAAATATAATTCGTAATGTCAATCAATTTAGAAATTTTATTTATCCAAGTAAAGATTACTTGTTTAAACCAAGATATATTATTCATAATGGAGAGTTAAAACTAATATCAATCCCAAATATAAGTAATAAAAATATTAATAACTTTTTGAAACAACCTAAAAATTATCTAAATAATGAGTATTTCATACCAAATGGAGAAAGCGGAATTCAACTATTAAAATTCCCCTATACTTTAAAAATAGTAAAAAGTTTAAATCATTGGCATTTAAAGAAAAAAATTAATCGTAATCCATCTAGACTGAATGAATTTTATTTACCCAATCATAATTCAAATGGTCTTAATACTACATATCAAATTTTAAATTCTTTTTATCAGAAAGTAATATCCGAGAGTAATATTCCAGTTGTAACCGTATTTCCAACATGTAGAGATTTAGAATATTTTAATAAATTTAAAAAGTTCCCATATGAAAGTCTTATAAAGTTATTAGAGAAAAATCAGATTAAATACATAGATTTTGGACTAATAATTATGAACAAAAGTGGAAGTAACTTCAGAAAATTGTATGATAAATGTGGTGGCCATTTTAATGAAGCAGGTGAAATGTTAATTTCTAAAGTATTTTATAAATATATTAAGGATAACAATTTAATAAAAAATTTAAAATAATTTATACTTAACCCATAACATTTCAAATATCATTTTTTTAAATTCACAATCATGACATAAAACTTTAAAAAAAGATAAAGAAGTGATTTTTTATTCAAGTAAATATCAAAGTATATATTAATTTTATTAACAACAGCACATACAAAAGAGTCTTCAATACCATTAGTTAAATAATATTTTTTACCAGAGTCTTTTTCACATTGTGATATTAAATTAACAAATGAAATTATTTGTTCCTGTAAATATCTAAGTTTTATATTATACTTTATACAGATTATTTTTAATAATTTAAAATTAGTATCTAATTCATTAGATAAATTAATTTTAGTATCATTTAAATTATAACCACATATTATACCATCATCAAAGATATAATTTAATTTTAAAATAGATTTTTCATTTTCATTATTAATTATCAAACTACCTTTTGATGTTTCAATTAATATTTGGCCATTATCAGATCTTTTACCAGAAATTATAATTTTAGTTTTAAAAAAAAAAAATTTTGTTATATCATTTATCTTATTTGCAAAAAAAACAAAAGATTGATCTAATAAATAACGTGACTGAGCTAATGAATGATATGAATGTCCACTATTTATGTATTCAATCTTACTTATAGTATTTAAATTATTATCGCTAATAATTTTCTTTATAATTTCATTTAGTGGGTTATAGTAAAAGTCCTCTGATACAAAAACATTTTTGAATTTTTCTTTATATTTCTCAATATTTATATTGGATATTTTGGGAAGTATTGGTGTATCTAAATACAAATTAATTTTTTGAACATTAAAAATTGAAATCTTTTTAACTATATCTAAGAAAATATCATTTGGTGTGCATACAAAAATTCTTTGTATTTTTTCCAATAAATCATTATTAAGCTCTTTAATTGGTTCAAATTGATATTTATCTTTATCTGAAATTAATTTTTCATATGTTCTTGAGTAAATGTAGATATTACCATCATTTATTAATTTTAATGCTGGTATAACAGTATTCTTTACTCTTTTTCCATATCCTATAATTAATGAATTGATCATAATTTATTTTTTATTATCAACTTATGAGGTTTTTTAATTTTTTTCATAAATAAATCTTTTTTAATAAATTAAATTTATTCTAAAGACTTTTTTTTATATCTGATTTATTAATAACATTCATTTATAATATGGTATTATTTTTTTTTAATGAGTAATTTGAAAAACAATTTAATAAGTCATTCATCTGTATTCTTAGAAAAAATACTAATTCAAATTTTTTTCCCTTTATTAATGCTTACTTTATGGGGAAAGGATAATTTTAATCTATGGATTTTTCTTTTTGCAATACCATCTTTTCTTTCAATGTTCCAAATTTCTATATCTCTTCCAGCAAGGAATGAAATGGCAATTTTATATAAAAATAAGAAATTTAAATCATTAAATGATGTTTACCAAAACTCTATCTTTATTTTATTAATAAACATTTTTATAATACTTGCCATATTCACTCTATATATCTTTTATAATTTTAATAACCCAATTATTTACGAAAATATAAATGTAATACTAATAATTTTGATTAGTAGCTTAATTTCATTATACTGCAAAGGTCCACTGTATTTGGCTCTTACTTACAAAGGTAGTTATAAAATTTATAATTATTTTGATATTATATTTAATGTGGCAGTTGCTATATTAGTCCCAATTTCTTTTTATTTTACAAAAAATTTTAAAGATGTTTTTTATGTTCTTTTAGTTTTAAGCGTTCTTAAATTATTAATTATTTATTTTTTAATTGAAGATCATAATATTAAAAAATTTCTTAATCTTAAATATTTAAACAAAAAACAATTAAAAAAAATAATAAAATATTCATTAGGTTTTAATTTTGAGCAAATTGCACTTTTAATTAAAGGACCGGGTCTAATTTTTTTAATGGGTATGAGTAATAATTTAGCATTAGTAGGCTTGATTACTACATTAAGAACTATGTTTTTGTATTTTCCTCATAGAGCATATGGAATTCTTTTTAATACATTTTTAATAGAAATAATAAGATTTTATAAAAATAACAAATATGAAAAAAAATTTAAGTCATATTATGTTAAAGGATTATTATTAATTTTGATTTCATTATTATTATTTTTTTTATTTAGCTATTTTTTTGGAATATATATATATGAATTTTGGCTTAGAGGTGAATTTACTACTTCAACTGAATTAATAATCTTAATTGTGCTAGATACAATATTTTTAATTTTTGGAAAATTTTTAACTTTACCACTACAAACAATAAATAAATTTAATTATATTGGATTCTTTGACATGATAGTAAACTTATCTATATATATATTACTTTTTTACCTACGTATTTTTGACGATATTATTTTAGTGTTTAAAGTTATTCTAATTGGGTCATTAATAAACCTTGTCTTAAGAACAATCACATATTTTTATTTTCTTAAAAAACTTAAATTATTTCAATTTATAAATATAAGTTAGATTAATCTAATTAGATAAATTAATAAAATTCTATAGGATTATCTTCATATTTGGGATTACAAGGTTGATCCACTGAAAGTGGATAAGATTTTAAATTATCTTTTGTTTTTATGTTAAATTCTTTTGGAGAAAATGAAATTTCTATTGATGACGGAAAGTTATCTTTATTAATTAAAGCCCAATTGTTTACATGAACATGAACTAGTTGGAGTTCGTAGTTTTTAATAAAGTTTTTTATTAATTCTTTGTGCAAGTCACAATTATGAAATTCAATTACTAGCCCTGTTGTATATTGCTGGTGTTTTATAAGTTGATCTAAAATTCTATATTCATTTCCCTCAATATCAATTTTAAAAAAAGTATTTTTTTCATTGATATTTTTCATTAGTGTATCAATGTCTATTATTTGATCATCACTAATACGACTTAAAAATGTACCTTTTGGCATAACAAGTTTTTTTTCATGTACTTTATCATCAGTGTTAAAAAATTTTTTATATTTAAAAAAGGCAAAAATTTCTATGATTTCTTTATATGATTTTCTTTTGAAAAGAAAAATTTCTTTTAGATTTCTAAAAAATTTTTTTACCCAAAATTTCCAATTTACACTGGGGTCATAAGCAAAAACTTTTGAGTTAGACTTATTAAAAAAGTCTTCATCAAACGACCAATCATCACTAAGACCAAATGACAGAAGTATTTTGGAATTTTTTAGTGACGCTTCACCAATTAAATAACCACCGTCATTGTTTTTTCCAATTCTAATTAATTTAGTTTCGTGTTCTGGTTTTAAAAAAAAAGGTAATTTTATTATTTTTTTTATCATTTAATTAATTTAGATTTTTATTTAAATAATTTCCTAATCTATTAGAAATAGCCATTATTGATAATCCAGTGTTTCCACTTCCAATAGTTTTAAAAACTGAACTACCACAAATATAAAGATTTTTAAGATTGTGATATTTGCAATTATTATCAACAACTCCATCCAATTTGTTAGATGACATTCTTGTAGTTCCAGAATGATGACTTGCATCTTCAACTTTTGGATTTGAATTTTCCTCAAATGACAAAAAACTATGAGAATTAAACATTCTATTTAATATTTTAATAAATTCACTCTGAGTTTCATAATCAATTTTATGTAATTTCCAGTCAATTATAGCAATTTTCTGATTATATTTATCTTTGTTTTGGCTTAGGTAAATTTTACTATCTATATTTGGTAATTGTTCTCCTTGAAAGCCAACATTTAATTTATTAATTGATAAATAATTATTTTTTTTACTTAACATTAAGCGCAATAAAGAATTCATAAAAGAATTTGATATCTGGGGAGGTAATTTAAAATATAATTGTTCAAATGTTTTTTTAAAATTAATTTGATTAAATTTTAGTTGAGGAATTCCACTCAATCTAAACATCTTTTTTATTTCATTTAAAAAATTATCAAATAATATTTTGTCATTTTCTTCATATACTGGATCAAGATAAGAATGACAACTCATAATACCTTTTTCTTTTTGATAATCTTCAGAAATTTTTAAATATTTCTTTAGATCATAATCTTTATATTTCATTCCAAATAAAATACTTAAAGGTAATTTTTTTTTAGACTTTAAAAATCCTAAATTAAGATTTATATGCTCCATAAAATATTTTCCAATATTATTATTAGCTAAAATTTTGTATTTAGATTGATTATTTAATAATATTCTTGCATTTTCTATTGCACCGCAAGCTAAAACAAATGTATTAGCTTTAATTGAAATATTTTTATTATCTGATTGAAACATAATCTCATTTAATGTTTCAATATTTTCATTAATGGTAAAATTTGTTGCTGTAAAATCTGAAATAAAATCAAGATTTTTTTTTTTTAAAATTTTCTGTGTAAATTTTGATTTTAAATTAAATTTTTCAACTTTACTTGGCCACATACTATTTACAAAAGAGATATTTTTTTCATTGAAAAATTCGTTTTCAATAATTGAAAAATAATTATTATCATTAATATGTTTAAAAGGATCATTTAAATTTTTACCATAAATGTCACTAATTGTTTCGTAGTAATTTTTTTTTAATTCATCATAGCTGATTGGCCATGATAAATTTTCACCCAACCATTTTCTCTCTTCAATTTCGTACCTATCTAGAAACATCAATTGGTTAGCCCACATATTTGCTGACCCACCAAGTTGTCGGACTCTATTAGTAAAGTTTTCTCTAAAATTTATACCATTCATTTCAAGATAGTTTAAATCTTGTACTTCTTTGTTAAAATCAACTTTACCACTATCAATTAAAATTATTTTTTTATTTTTGATTTTAGAAGCAACAATTTGACCACATAAACCTGAGCCAATGATGCAAACATCATATATAAAACTTTTATTATTTTCTAAATCTGAAGAATTTATTATTGACACTTTTGATTAAATATTTGTAAAGCAATATATCAAATTTTAATTTACAATAGTATTTAAATATTAACTAAATTAAATATATTGTTGAAATTAAGTTTTACAAAAATAATAAATAGAAAGATATTTTTAATCCATAAAGATAGTTAAGAAAGTTTAGAAAAATATGTGTGGTATTGCTGGAATTATAGGAGATTATGATATTTCTGATTTAGAATCATTTAGTGAAAAAATTAAACATAGAGGACCTGATGGAACAAAATATTATAAGAGTCAGTCCTTTTGTTTTATTCATAGTTTACTTAAAATAATGGATTTATCAGTTAACTCCGTGCAGCCTATGATTGATAAAGATACTGGCAATGTAATTATATTTAATGGATCTGTTTATAATTATAAAGAATTAAAAAAAAAATTATTTTTTAAAGATAGTTTTAATAGTAATACTGATACAGAGGTTCTACTAAAACTCTATAATAAGTTTGGTTTAGATTTTGTACAACATATTAATGGTATGTTTTCAATGGCATTATATGTAAAGAAATTAAATAAAATTTATATTATTAAAGATAAATATGGAATTAAACCTTTATATTATTTTTCAAATTCAAAAAAATTTATTTTTGCATCTGAGATTAAAGCTTTATTAACTAATAAAATTGTAAAAGATAATTTGTCTGTTGATATAAATGAAGTTGTAAAATTTATTGCTCATCGCCAAATTCTTGGATTTAATAAAACATTACTTAATAATATAAATTCTTTAGAACCTGGGCATATTTTAGAATTTGATGTAAGAAAAAATGTTTTTAAAATAGAAAAATACTTTAATACTAATCATGATTTGTTAAAAAATAACACAGCAAACTCATTTGAAGAAAATCTTGATCAAGCTATTTCAGAACAATCTATAACTGAACATAAAAAAATTGCATGTTTTCTTTCAGGAGGATTAGACTCAACTTTATTAAGTATCATTCTTAAAAACCAAGCCAAAGATAAAGAAATTCATACTTTTTCATCAATTCTTAATGATCCAAATGACGAAAATAAGAATATTCCAAGATTAAATAAAGAATACAATTTTACTGAACATTATGTTCGAGAAGATGCAGTTAATTTTTTTGACGATCACATAAAAACTATAAATGCTATGGATCAACCAACAGCAGATGCATCTATGATAGTTCATAACGTATTATGTCGTGAGGTATCAAAAAATGGATTTAAAGTACTTTTTTCAGGATTAGGTGGAGATGAAAATTTTTTTGGTTATCCAATTCATATCTATGGATATTTAGCATCTCTTTTTAAAAATAGAAAATTTAAAGTTTTTTATAAATCTGTTGAATTTCTTTCCAACTTTACTCATGACAAAAATATAATTTTAAGAGCCTTAAAGGAGACATTAGACTCTAAAAAATTAAATTTTTTCAAAAATCTTCAACTATATAAAAATATTAAACATTTAGACTATAACTCTAAATTTGATAATATTGATTATTATAAAAAACTAAGTGATGATAAATTTCGAAATATCGTTTTAAACTATAATTCACATTGGGGTTTATCATATTTTTTAGATTACGAAGATAAAAATTCCATGTCTTATGGAATTGAGTCTAGAGTACCCTTTTTAGACTATAACCTTGCAAATTATTCAAACAAGACTTCTCTCCAAGATCATTTTACGTCAGGATCAAAATCTCTTTTAAGAAATCATAGTAAAATGCCAAGTTATATTTCAAATAATAAAAAAAAATACGGTTTTCCAGGAAATTTGGTGGAATATTTGAAAAAAGATATCGATAAAATTAAAGAAAATATTTTTTATAATTTTAAAGATGTACCTTTAATAAACAGCAAAAAATTAATCAATCTCACCAAGGATTTAAAAAAGAATCAAGCTATATTTTTTAGAACTTATAGTTACGGTGTTTGGTATAAAAATACTTTTAATTGATATAAATCAAGATGAAAAAATTAATTAGATTTTTCTGCTTTTAAAACATAATTGATTGCTGCAGATAGACCAATAAAAAATTCATTGAAACTCCATTTTGAAATTATTTTTTCACTGTTAGATGACAATTTAACATTATCACTTTTTTTATTTTTATAAATTTTCATAATTTTTTTAGATAAATCCACATAATTATTATTTATAAATGTATATCCATTTTTATTATTTATAATCAAATCATATGAGGCACCAACTTTATTAGAGGCAATTACTATATTTTTGGAGGCCATAGCTTCATTCAATGCTAATCCCCAATTTTCTTCTCTTGATGGCATTATAAAAAGATTAGAATTTTTGTAATAGTGTTTGATTAGTTCTTGGTCTTTAAAACCTAAAAATTTTACATTATCTAAATTATTTTTTTTTTTAAATCCTTTTAATTTTTTCAATAAAGGTCCATCACCAACAATTTTTACTTTTACATCTTTTTTGAATTTTTTATTAGTGTTAAGATCTTTAATTGCATTTAATAGTAAATCACATCCCTTTCTATAAATCAATTTGCCAGTAAATAAAATTGTAATTTTAGTAAATTTTTTAGGAATTTTAGTTTTAAATTTTTTATTATTTACACAGTGAGGTAATAAGAAAATTTTCTTTTTATTTACACCGTAATAAATCAATGTTTTAGTACTCTGTTTACCAGCAGATAAGTAGCAATCTATAAATTTATCTATAATAAAAAAATATACTTTATTCAAAAAAATATTTAATATAGATCTTTTTTTGAGATTATTAATTTCCTCTCTAATAAAAACTTTTTTTTTTTTTATCTTAGCAAGAATAATTATAATGATATTAAACCATATTTTAATACCATGAATACAAATAATCTTTGTTTCTTTAGTAAAAATTTTTTTACTAAATTGTGTAGTTAATGGGAATATATTGCTAACTTTATTTGGACCAATGTGATCTAAAAAATCATACTGGTATCCACTTAAAAGATTCTTATCAAGTAATATATTTTTGTTAAATGTTGGATCAAAAGATTTTTTTATTGAAAAATCAGACCTAAAAATTACTGAAAAATTTAATCTTTTAGATAAGAATCTGAATAAAGGTGCTTGATATTGAATAGGGTGTGTTATTAAATATTTTATCATTTACCTGCTAAATTATTATTTAACGAAATAATCATATAAATTTATATTGGGCTTTTACTTTATTAACAAGTATCGTATTTAATTATTGTTTTTAATATGATTATACTATTGATAATATTCCCCCTAATATGGATTAAGGTGTTAAGAACTTGCTTTATTTTATTTAAACTTTTATTAATTGCTAATGAACTCTATAATAATAAAAAAAATATTTTATACAGTTGATCATATTAAGCGTAATATTATTACCCGATTAAACAAAAAAAAAATAGAGAATAGACTTTTAGAAAAATTTTTAGGTCTAAATATTGAAACAACAAATATTTGCAATGCTAATTGTACTTTTTGTGGTTACCAATACCAAACTAGAAAAATGGGTGTCATGTCTTTAGATCTTTATAAAAAAATAATTACTGAATATGTAGAGATGGGTGGTGGAGATCTTGGTCTTACACCTACGGTAGGAGAACCATTGGCAGATAAATTTATTATTGAGAGAATAAAGTTTGCAAGAAGTTTTAAAGAAATTAATAAAATTGGTTTTTATTCAAATTTAATATCTCTAGCAAGGTTTGATATTAAAGATTTTGTTAACTGTGGTGTTACAGATTTAGTTATATCAACCTCAGGATTTGATAAAGATATGTATAAAAGAGTTTATAGATCAAAAGAATACGATAGAATGTTCAACAATCTAATAAATCTTTTGAAAGAAAATATTGATTCAGGAAATCCAATAAATATTTTAGTGGATATGAGAACTGACAAAACTTTAAATGAAACAATTAATTTTCCAGATTACAAAAAATTATTAAAATATTTACCTGCTGAAAATCTAGGATGTAAATTCAAATATGATGATTGGGCCGGTAAAGTTAAGCAATCAGAATTGACAGGTGTAATGAAAATAAGAAATATGATGTTGTCAATGAGATTTCGTTATTCTGCTTGCTTTGAATATTATAATGGCCCATCCATTTATTGGAATGGAGATGTTGGAATTTGTGGATGTAGAGATGTAGATGCAAAAGAACTTATAATTGGAAATGTAAATAATAATAAGATTTCTGATATTTGGTATAATAATAAACACTTAGAGACATTAAAAAATTTTAAAACGTTAACTCCTGATATTTGCAAAAAATGCACACATTACGATAACCTTTCACATTTTAATACTAGTAGCTGGCAAAACAAAATTAAACATGCTCCCTATGCAAATGCAAAGAATACTAGATAATTTTAATTTAAAAATAAGAGTTAAATAAAAAAATAATAAAATAAACTAATAACTAGTATTTAGGATGAAAAAAATTTTAATATACAGAAATTGTAGTTTAGGTGATTTTATTGTTTCTTTACCAGCAATAAACCTCATAAAAAATCTTTACCCAAACTCAAAAATATATTTAGCAAGTCAAGTTTCAAAAAAAATTTCTTATGTAAAACCAAATCAAATTCCACTTAAAAAAAAAATAATTGATAGATTTATTTATTTTGAATATGGAAAAATTAATTTTTTAAATTTTATAAAAGATATAAAAAAAAATAGGTTCGATAAAGTTTATTATTTAAATGCATTTACATCAAAAAAAAAACTGATAAGAGATTATTTAATATTTAGTTTTCTTGGAATTAAAAATAAAGCAGGTTTTGAATTTGAAAAATTTAATTATCAAAGATTTAATGAAACTTACTACCTTTGCAAAAGAGTAAAAAAAAAATTAAACAATAATGATATTTCAATCAAAGGTTATTTAGACGATATAAAATCCAATAAAAAAAAATTTATAACCATTAGTTTTGGGGGTAAAAATCCTTTAAAAATATGGAATTCAAGGAATTGGGAAAAACTAATTACATACATAATTGAGATTATACCAAATATAAAAATAATTATTGTTGGTTCAAAAAATGAATATAATCAAGCAGAAAAATTAAAAATTAAAGAACCTAAAAATATAATAAACTTATGTGGAAAAACTAATATTAAAAAATTAGTTAATGTTATTGGTAATAGTAATTATCATATTTCTCATGATGACGGTACTATGCACATAGCGAGTACATTTCAAAAAAAAGGTGTCTCTATTTTTGGTAAATCTACAGCTGAAAAAGGTAGATGGTTTCCTCAAAACCCCTATCTCAAAATATTTTTTAACAATAATGTAAATAATATTAATTTGAGTATTGTTAAAAAAAAGGTTATCGAAGATATTAAATCTATTTAGCTTTTAATTTTTGCAAATTCTTTATGTAGGAATTTATACCATCCTCAATATCAAACATTTTTTTTTTATATCCTAACTTTCTTATTTCAGAAATATTAGCTTTTGTAAAAAATTGATATTTATTCTTTAAATGAAAAGGAAATTTTATCAATCTAATTGTTCCTTTATTCATTTTATTAATTAGTATTTTAGCTATTTTCATAAAAGACTCTGGTTTACCGGTTCCTATATTATAAAGACCATATTTTTTTTTATTCATTAAGTATAAAGTCATATCAACGGCATCTTTTACATAAATAAAGTCTCGATAAGGTTCATTTTTTTTTTTAAATTCAAATAAATTTACTTTGTTTTCTTTTTTTAGTTGATCGTAAAATTTACTAACTGGACTTCTCATTTTATTTTTATGTTTTTCAAAATCTCCATAAACATTGAAATATCTCAATCCTGTAACTTTATATTTATTTTTATTAAAAAAAAACTTGTCTAAATCTAATTTAGATTTTCCATAAAGGTTCAAAGGTTTATAATTAAGTTTTTTAAATATTTTATTACCACTTTGGTTGCCATATGTTGCGGCTGATGAGGCATATAAAAACTTAGAATTTTTACTTAATGAAAATTTGTAAAGTAATTTAGAATATATAATATTATTATATTTGAGATAGTCCCAATTAGTTTCGGTTGTATCTGAACATGCGCCTAAATGTATTATACATTTAATATCACTTTGAATTTTATTATTTTCAATTTTTGATATGAATTCTTCTTTATCAAAGTAATCTTTAAATTTAATATAATTAATATTTTTTTTATTGTTAAAATATTATACTTTGAACTTATATCTTTATGATAATTTTTCATATAAATGTTTAAAATAAAATATAATTATTTATGTATCTTCATTTAGATATTTTAGCTAATTAAATGGTTTTTAAGTAGTTAGATTATGAAAATAAAAAGAAGTTCAAATAAAAGTTTTGGTATAGTTTTTTTTGCCTTATTTCTAATAATAGGTATTTGGCCATTATTAAATAACGAAGCATTTAGACTATGGGCATTAATAATTAGCTTAATTTTTCTAATATTAGGATTTATGGATTCTAAATTATTAACACCTTTAAATATTTTATGGTTTAAATTTGGATTATTTTTAGGAAAAATTGTTTCACCATTAGTAATGGGAATAATATATTTTTTTGTCGTAACGCCAACAGGCCTTTTAATGAAAATTTTTAGAAAAGATTTATTAAATCTTAAATATAATAACAAAAACTCTTATTGGATTGAAAAAAATGAGTTAAAAAGTAAAATGAAAAATCAATTTTAATATGAGTTTTATAAAAGAATTTTTAGAATTTTTAAGTGTCAGAAAAAAATATTGGCTTTTACCAATTATAATTGTTTTAGTAATATTTGGTGGTTTAATTATTTTAAGCCAAGGTTCAGCTGTAGCTCCATTTATTTATACAATTTTTTAATGACATCAATTTTAGGCATATCTGCTTTTTATCATGATAGTGCTGCGTGTATTTTGGTTGATGGTGAAATAGTGGCTGCCGCACAAGAAGAGCGCTTTACAAGAAAAAAACATGATCCAAATTTTCCAAGTAACGCAATTGATTTTGTTTTGAATTATTCCAATTTTAGATTAAGTCAAGTAGATCAAATTGTATTTTTTGAAAAACCTTTTTTAAAATTTGAAAGACTTTTAGAAACTTATGTCGCTTTTGCACCAAAAGGATTTCTTTCTTTTAGTAAAGCCATGCCATTATGGATTAAAGAAAAACTTTTTCAAAAAAATTTATTGTTTAATTATTTAAAAGAACATGATCAAAATTATAAATCCGATAAAAATATATTTTTTTCTGATCATCACTTAAGCCATGCAGCAAGTGCCTTTTTTCCTTCACCATTTAATGAAGCGGTTATATTGACAGCAGATGGAGTAGGTGAGTGGGCCACAACTACAGTTGCAGTAGGTAAAGGAAATAAATTAGAAATCAAAAAAGAAATTCATTTTCCACATTCTTTGGGATTACTTTATTCAGCATTTACTTATTATACTGGATTTAAAGTAAATAGTGGAGAGTATAAACTTATGGGATTAGCACCTTATGGTAGCCCGATTTATGAGGATAAAATTAAACAACTTATAGATATTAAAGATGATGGTACTTTTAGACTAAATCAAAAATATTTTAATTACGCAACAGGTTTAACAATGACTAATAATAAATTTCATAATTTGTTTGGTGAAAAACCAAGAAACTCTGAAAATGAAAAATTAACTCAATTTCATATGGATATTGCTGCTTCTATTCAAAAAGTTACAGAAGATATTATGATAAAATTGTCAAAATCAATTCGTAAAGAATATGGTTTAAAAAATTTATGTTTAGCTGGAGGAGTTGCGTTAAACTGTGTTGCAAATGGTAAAATTCTTAAAGAAAATATTTTTGAAAATATCTGGATACAACCAGCCGCAGGTGATGCTGGAGGCTCGTTGGGTGCTGCATTAGCTTTATGGTATGATAATCAAAGTAATGATAGAAATGTAAATCATAAAGATGATATGAAAGGGTCATATTTGGGACCAGAGTTTACTCAAACCGAAATTGAAAAAGAATTAAATTCAATAGGAGCAAAATTTGATATTTTAGATTATGAAAATTTAATTAGTCAAACATCTGATCATTTATCTAATGAAAAAGCTATTGGCTGGTTCCAAGGCAGAATGGAATTTGGACCTAGGGCTTTAGGAGGAAGATCAATTTTAGGAGATCCTAGATCTGAAAAAATGCAAAAGACTTTAAATTTAAAAGTTAAATATAGAGAAAGTTTTAGACCTTTTGCACCTTCAATTTTAAAAGAAGATTTACCAAATTGGTTTAATTTAAAAGTTGATAGTCCATACATGCTATTAGTTGCGGATGTTATTGATGAAAAAAAAATTAAAATGACTAATGAACAAAATAAACTCTTTGGAATTGATAAACTTAATATTAAAAGATCCGAAATACCAGCGGTAACACATGTCGATTATTCAGCAAGAATTCAAACAGTTAGTTCAATTACTAATAAACCTTATTATGACTTGATTTCTAAGTTTAAAGAAAAAACAGGATGTCCTGTAATAGTAAATACCTCATTTAATGTAAGAGGAGAGCCAATCGTAAATACACCAAAAGATGCTTTTAACTGCTTTATGGGAACAGAATTAGATTATCTAGTTATTGGTAATTGCATACTGGATAAAAATAAACAAGACTTAAAACTTAAGAAAGATTATACAAAAGAATTTGAACTTGATTAAATTATTGATCAACATAATGACTCTGTTAATTATATAGCATTTTTGGTTTTATGTAAATTATCTTGTATATATAAAAAAATGAATGATAAGAAAAATTTATTTTAAAGATATTGTTTTTAATAATTTTAGATATAATGATTTTGATAAGATTATATCAAAAAAAGGTCTATTTTTATTTCCAAGTGGCCCAGGGCTATCAACTTTAGAAGAAGAAATTGAATATCATAATTCATTAAAAGAAGCAGATTATGTTTTTTTTGATAGTGGTTATTTTGTTTTATTATTAAGAATATTTAAAAATATAAAAGTTAACAAATATTCAGGTTATAAATTTTTAGAAAAATTATTTGAATATTTAAAAAACAATAATAATCAATCTATATTTTGTATTGATCCAAATTATAAATTTTCAAAATCAAATAAAAGATATCTTAAAAAATTAGGTGTTAAAAAAATTTATAACTATATTGCACCAAAATATGATACAAAAAAATTATCAGATAAAAAATTATTAAAAGAAATTATTAAAGCAAAACCCTCTTTTATTATGATTAATATTGGTGGTGGAACACAAGAAATTTTAGGCCTTTATATAAAACAAAATCTCAAATTTAAAGTAAATATACTTTGTACCGGAGGGGCTATTTCTTTTTTTACGGGTGATCAAGCCCCAATTAACAATTTAATAGATAAATTATATCTTGGATGGTTTTTAAGATTAATTTTTAATCCTTTTATATTTGCTAAAAGATATTTTTATGCATTTAAATTATTACCTAAAGTTTTAAAAAATAATGTAAAGATTAAAAGTGATTAAAATTTTTTAACAAATAATTTATTTTAGCTTAATAATTTATTTTCTAATTGATCGCACTTTTTATATTATAATTAACTTCATATCTTTATATTTAGGTTTAAATTTTAATTATATCTTTTATTTCTATCAATCTTTTAATAAAATGGTAAAATTAAAAATCATATTATTGATTTTAATTAAATTTTTTATATCTTCAATAATGTAATATAAATTAGTATGTATAGTAGATTTCCATTAAAAAAAATATTAAAGAGTAGAGATTTTTATTTTGAGTATATAGATAAAAAAAATACTCTATTAAGAAATATTAATTTAAAAAATTTAGATAAAATTATAAATTTATTAAAAAAAGGTTTTAATAATAATGTTACCTTGTACACATGTGGAAATGGTGGCTCATCATCACTATCAGATCATTTTACCTGTGATTTTATAAAACAAACAAACACTAAAACTAACTTAAAAGTTAAATCAATTTCACTAACTTCTAACATGGCCTTAATATCAGCAGTAGCAAATGATATTAATTATAATCAGATTTTTTCATTTCAAATAAAAAAATTATGTAAAAAGAATGATATACTATTTTTATTTTCTGTTTCAGGAAGTAGTCCAAATTTAATAGAAGCTATTAAAGCAGCAAAAAAAATAGGGGTAAAAGTAGTTTCTTTAACAGGATTTAATGGNGGAAAATTATCAAGATTATCAGATTTTAACTTAAATTTTCCAATTGCAAATTATGGAATCGTTGANGATTGTCACATTACTATTATGCATTACCTTTCACAATATTTAAGAAATCTTGAAATAAAAAATAAAAATTTTGAAAAAATTAATTTTTAAAGTTGAGCATGTTATTTTAAAATTTTTTTAAGGTCTTGCACCCAATTACTTTTAAAATTTAGATTTTTATCATCTATATATAAATCTGAAGACGGTTTTCCAAAATATATTTTATGAAATTTTAATCCCCATTTTGTTAATTGATATAGCGTAATCTTTTTAGCTTTTTTTTTTGCTTCTTTCAGATTATCTGAAGTTCTACCCATGTATCTTGCTGTA
>JGI20155J14468_10001676_pt1 | contig 17089 bp, 12 predicted proteins | sample COG_05_FD_14468 | JGI IMG/M metagenome (IMG submission 14468) | reverse complement strand
GAATTACGACCATGATAGGTAATTTAGCTGGGGCTTTTTCTAATATTTATTTTCTAGCCATGCGCCTTCCTAAAAATCACTTTATAGGCACTGCGGCATGGTTGTTTTTCCTGATAAACTTATTCAAACTCCCTTTTCATATTTTTGTATGGAAGACGGTTACCTCGGAGAGTTTAAAAATATTTTTAATACTGCTTCCAGGTACTTTATTAGGTTTACTTACAGGAGTGTTTTTTGTGCATAAAATTTCAGATGCGTTTTTTAGAAAAATGATACTAGTGCTTACCTCCTTAGGGGCAATAGTGTTGTTTTTAAAGTAGTTTTATCATTTTGGCTCCAATTGCAATTTATATTATTGTATATTTAATTTTATCCTAATTAAGACCATTTAACGCTCTAAAGTTAGACCCCAAATCTACCGCATGTTTAAAAAACTTCTTCTTTTAATTGCCTTAAGCAGTAACGTTTTATTTGGTCAAGAAATTATCTTTAAAGTTTCCGACCAAGAATTAACTACGCTTGATAGGGGAAAGGGATTGTTATTGCAGTTTTCGGGGGATAGTCTAACTACTATAGATATAGCGATTTTTGAGATTAAAAGCAAAAAAGCACTAAAATTACCCGCTGGTTTCACTTTTATTGAATACCGTCCTATTTGGCTAAACAATACACTATTGCTCTCAGAAAAAGATGGTGGAAAAGTATACGCTTTTGAAAATGACAGTTTGGTTAGAAAAGACCGTTCTGACATTCACCACTGGCAATCCGAAAGTAGTTTATTTCATAGAAATGACACCATCTATAAGTATGGTGGCTATGGTTATTGGACCACCTCAAACGCGCTTACTTATTTAAATCCCATTTCAAAAGGCTGGGAAGTTATTGGCACAAAAGGTCTTGAAGTTCCAAAAAGCACTCATCTTCAAATTCATTTTTTAAATAAAAACAATTTATTTATTTTGGGTGGCTATCACATAAGTGGTACAAACCGCCTTAAGGCATTGTATCAAAATTCGGTTTGGGCTTATGATTTTAAACTAAGAATCTGGTCCTATTTAGGGCAAAGTATTATTGAAGAAATGGACCAATATAAGAGGATTGACACTGGTCCAGAAGGAACTCATGAGCTGTTCAATGCACAACGGAGCCTTGTTAAAATTGATGTAATTAACAACGAAACTTCTTATTACACAGAAAACCCCTTGTACTTTAATGTAGAAATGGACTTAAATCTTCCCATTTACAAATACAAGAACGCCTATATTTATTACCAAAAAACGAATAAAAACCTGCTGTTAACTAAAGTCACGGAAAACTTATTTGTAAAGCAAAAAACAGGAAATAGTTCGCTTTTTGTCCACCAAAAAAACAGGGCTTTGTACGCCGTCTTTAGTGTGCTTTTTGGGGTTCTTATAATAGTGCTTTGGGTGATACTAAAGAAAAGACAAAAGAAAAAAAAGACTCTATTTGTTTTTGAACACAAGATAAGTTTTAACAAAAAAGAAGCTTTTTTAGAGCCATTTGAATACTTAATATTAAAAACACTTATTGTAAATACCGCCTTTGAATCTGCACAAATACTATCCCTTATCTACAACGAAAGCCTGACCAAATCTCATAATGAAAAAATAAAAAATAACCTGATAGAATCGCTAAACCTTAAACTTTCTTATGTGATAGAAGGGAGTGGCGCGCCCATTGCCAGTGAAAAATCTCCAGAGGATAAGCGCATACGCATATACAGTTTAAAAATACCTCAGGTTAAAGTGCGTTTAGAAAAATAAAAACCTTCTGCTAATGGCCAATACTTTGAATTATCAATACCTTAGTGCAAAAGATAATTATTGCTATAAATGGCTTCTAAAACCCACTTTCTATTTCTACTCCTTTTTATTTTTTCAGTCTCTAATATTATATACAGCCAAGACCGCAGCAAAAAAGTCAAAGACACTAATGCTTTAAACGAAGTGGTGCTAACTGCCTCATTAATTACAACAAGCTTATTAGAAGCGCCAACTGCCGCTAGTTTTGTGAATGCCAAAAAAATTCATGAAACCACCCCACAATTATCGCTAAAAGAATATCTGGGTCAGGTGCCAGGTTTATTTGCCCAAAACCAATACAACTACAACCAAGACTTGCGAATCTCCATAAGAGGGTTTGGAGCAAGGGCCGCTTTTGGTATAAGGGGCGTGTTTTTGAATATAGACGGTATTCCTGAAACTACACCTGATGGACAGGGTCAATTAGATAATATACCGATTAGTATTTTATCTAATGTTGAAATTCTAAGGGGTCCAAGTAGCGCTTTATATGGAAATGCTGCAGGCGGAGTAATATTAATGCACACCCTAGAAGACTTGGGGCCAAATAAATTAAAATTTAGGGCTATGGGCGGTGCATTTGGATTGGCTTCTTCACAATTGACGGTTGCTTTAGGAGAAAATAAATTTAAATCTCTCTGGCATTTTAACCAAGCTGTTTCACAGGGGTATAGAATACTAAGCGGTTTTAAACAAAGTCAACTAAACACAACTTTTACCTACAAACTCGCAAAAAATCAATCTATTAAAGGACAGTTTAATTATACTGATAGTCCTTATGCAAATGACCCTGGCAGTTTAAACCTAGAGCAAGTAAAAAGCAACAGAAAAAATGCCAGAGAGGCTAATATTCTTTACCAAACCACCGAAAAAATAAATCATTTAAAAGTTGGATTAAGCCATGAATATGGTCTTAAACTAGCAGAAACTAGCGCTTCCAATAAAAAATCTTTAAACATTAACTCCTATACCTTTTTTGCTCAAAGAAACTTTCAAGGTCTTTTGCCCTTTTTAAACGGAGGGGTCTCTGCTTTTAAGAGAAGTTATTACGGCCTTGGCACAAAAGCCATTTTTAAAGGAGAAAAAAACGAACAATTTATTGTAGGCATAGGCCACGCTTTGCAAAGCGACCTGAGGAGTAGGTTTCAAAATGAAAAGGGTGTTGTTGGTGCTTTGGTAGCGCAACAAAATGAAGTTTTTTCTAATAGCCATGGATTTATAACTGGTAAATTTCCCTTTCAAAAATGGGAGGTAAGCGCTGCTTTGAGGGGAGACCTCATCCATATAGCAATAGATGCGAGCCAGAAAAGAAATTTCTCCGCCTTAAGTCCTACTGCTGCATTAGGCAGGAAATTGGGTGGTTTTCAATATGTTAGCCTCTCTTATGCACAAAGTTTTGAAACGCCTACCCTTAGTGAGATGAGCAATTCACCAGACGGAAGCTTGGGTTTTAACGAAAGCCTAAACCCCGTAAAATCTCACAATATAGAACTAACCTACAGAGGCAAACACTTCATAAATAACGGCTATAAAATAAATTGGGAAGTCAGTGGTTTTTTAAGTGATTCAGATGGAGAAATTTTGCCTTTTGAGTTGCCTGAATTTCCACAGAGGCAATTTTTTAAAAATATTGGTGCAACACAAAGAAGGGGTGTTGAGGCAATGGCCTCATTCACAGGAAATATACTGGAATGGACCAATGCATTTACTTTTGCTGATTATACTTTTAGTACCAACAGCGAAGACGCTAGTTTGTCAGGAAATAAAATTCCTGGAATTCCAAGCCACCATTTTAACTCACAAATACAACTTAAACTACCTGCCCAAGGGCAAATAAGACTAGAATATCAGCATGTAGGGGCCTTAATGGCCAACAATAATAACAGTGTAAGGATAGCTCCGTATCGCTTATTAAATGTTTCTGGCGTAAAACAACTGCCATTAAAAAATGGTGCTCTCAAACTTTTTGCTGGTATAAACAACCTGACAAATAGCCTTTATTTTGACAACATTAGAATCAATGCTTTTGGAGGAAGGTTTTACGAAGCTGCACCAACGAGACACCTTTATATAGGAATAGAATTGTCATTATAAAGAGACAAAAACACAAGGAAGCCTTTTTTTCATTAATTTAATGGCTCCAAAAAATAATTGGCTTTCGGGAAAAACATCATTTTTTACCTTGAACCCTTATAATAACAACCAAACACTGNTNANATTCATGAAAACAAAAAACAACAGAAGAGATTTTATTAAAAAAAGTGCCTTAATAGGCACTGGTTTTTATATTGTGCCCAGACATGTTATAGGAGGCACTGGTTTTACAGCGCCTAGTGACCAGCTTGTCGTAGGTGCTATTGGAGCTGGAGGAAAAGGAGGTTCAGATATAAACAATGCATATAACGGGGGTAAAAACAGGGTTGCAGCGCTCTGTGATGTAGATCCAGCTATGGCTAAAAACGCTATAGAAAGACACGAAGGAGCGGCTTTTTTCCATGATTTTAGAAAAATGCTAGACCAACAAAAAGACCTAGACGCGGTGACCATTTCTACTCCAGACCATACCCACGCTATCATAGCCCATGAGGCCATGATGCGCAACTTACATGTGTATGTTCAAAAACCACTGACCCATACCATTGCAGAGGCGAGGCACTTAACCCATTTGGCCAGAAAACAACAGGTGGTTACTCAAATGGGAAACCAAGGAGGTTCCTCTTTAGGGGTGGTAAAAATTAAAGAATGGATAGACGGAAACGCTATTGGAGACGTTAAAAAAGTATTTATATGGACCAATAGGCCTGTATGGCCTCAAGGAAAAGGGGCGCCAGAGGCAAACCCATCTAAAAAACCACAGGGCTTGGATTGGGACCTATGGCTTGGTCCTGCATCTAACAAAGATTATACCCCAGGATTACACCCATTTGATTGGAGGGGGTATTGGGAGTACGGAACTGGTGCCCTTGGAGACATGGGATGCCATTTGCTAGATGTTCCTTATAAAGTATTAAATCTAGGGTATCCTACAGGGGTACAATGTAGTGTGGCTAATATTTACTCCAGGATGTGGACACCAGATTACGTTCCAGACGGTTGTCCGGTTGCCTCAAAAGTAACCATAGATTTCCCAAGCAAAATTGCAGGACAATCAGGGGTTGAATTAGAATGGACAGATGGCGGAATTACACCAGCCATTCCAGATGAAATTAGTGATTACTACTCCGCTTCAAGTAGTGGTGTTATGATGATGGGCTCTGAAGGTATTATTACCTGTACAGACTACGGAAACAATCCTGTTTTATTTAAAAAAGGCATGGAGCCTCAGCCGTTTGACACCAGTGTGCAAGGAAACTTAGACGCACTTCATAACGCCGCTTGGACAGAAGCCTGTAAGGCAGGTTTTAATTCAGATAAACACTTGGCGCTCACCTCCTCTTTTGACTACGCAGGACCATTTACTGAGACTGTACTAATGGGCAATATAGCCATCAGAAGCCATATGCTTAGAAAAGAAAATGAAGCAGGTAATATGGAATTCTACGGCAGAAAGAAACTGCGTTGGGACGGAGAAAATATGCGTATCACCAACTTCGAAGATGCAAATCAATTTGTTACAAAACCTTACAGAGAAGGCTGGAGTATTCCAGGCTTGTAAAACACACTTCTCTACAACAAAGCACTAATGTCATTGGTGTTTGTTTAAAACAAAAACCCCCAGCATTGGCTGGGGGTTTTTTTATAAATAAAAAGACCCTTGTTCCTGTGTTTTTATAAAACAGTAAGGCCTTTATTCGGATGGCACCTCAATATGATTCCCTAAGAAAATAGCATTTAAAAATAATCTATTCATCCCGTAATGAATGCCCCTAAAATTTGGGTTGTCTGCAAACATGATTACACGGCCCATTCCTTTTGGACTTACAATTAAAGAAGCGCTTTTAGGCAGAAATTCTCTTTGGTTTTTTTCTGAAATATAACCGTCTAAATGCGGTTTTTCAGCGTAATCTATCACTGTACCGTAGGCGCTTTTGGAAGGAGCCAACCAGACCTCGTTGTTTTTATACAAAGCGACTCTAGATTGATCGTAACCAAATCCTAAGGGGTGGGACAAATCCATATCACCTTTTAAAAACACCCCACCTAAAGCTTCTCTTCCAATATTTTCTCCAGCGTCTACATAAGGTTTTCTACTTGTTAGCGTTGTGGAATCAGACACTACTTTAATCAGTTTTTCTTTTACAAATTTAGTGTTCACTGCCCACGAAGAACCAGTACCAATAGTGATTAAAGTATTCCCTTTAGAGACCCAGTCAGATAAAGCCTTACTGAATTTTTCAGATAGCGAATACCTTCCAGAAACCATCACTAAAGTGTTGTAAGCATCTAGTGAAACACGGTCTAAGTTTCTGATAGGTAATTTACTAATGGGTATTCCCACACGGGTGTCTAACAAGTGCCAAATCTCTCCTGCTTCATAAGAAGAAGTGCCGTTTCCAATAATCATTGCAGCCTTTGGCGCCATTAATGGACGCACATTTCTGCTCCCTAAATCTACTCCTGAAAGGCTTAAGCCAGACTGCACCGCAGACACCGAAACCCCTAATTTACTTGGTAAATCTGCCATAAGACTGGCTAAACTGTCCTTAGAAATCTTTTGTAGGGCTACTGGCACCATTAAAGATCCGTATGAAAAAGACTTTGCGCCGTCAAAAGTAGCCACTTTAAAAGGCTTAAAGGCCGCAGAAAGTACTACTCCATTTTTTTGTAAATGTGCTATAGCTGCGGGTATATTATAATCTCTAGCTTCAATAGCATAAGCGTAGTCAGCAGCCTTAAAAGGCCTCGCAGTCACAAGGTCTTTGGCAATAATTAATTGGTCTAATTTAGGTAGCTTGCTAATGGGCTTATAAGAGATATTAAAAAAATTAGCCACAGACCAAGCACTTGCGTCATAATAAACAGAATCCCTGTATTTATTATAGGTCTCAAAAAAACTCTGTACCATTCGGTACTGCGCTTGAGAAGTGGGGACTACGTATTCATCTATTGCCGTCTGATACACGGACACCTTATGGGTGTTTAGTTTTCCAATAAAAGCCTTAGCCAAGTTTTTATCCGTTTCTTTAAAAGAGTAGCCTTTAATCTTTTCCGCAGCCGCGTTAGTGAATGCACTCTTAAAGAAATCCCGCTGATACGCCTGAAGTGTAGCTGCATTTTCTACAGCTGCTTTCACCGTGGTGATGCTAGAAACATATTGGTTTCTTATTGTAAAAGGGAAGGTAATTTCACCAAAGGCAGTGGTTTGTTTTAAACCCCTAGAACTGGCTTGTTCAAACAACAATGCCAAAGCGCCTTGAAGGTCTGGATAAGAAGACCCATAGCCAGGATAAGTGCCGTCAAAAGCTTCTTTGGTAAAATAAAGAGACCCTATACTGTCTAGGGCTTTAGAAAAATACCCCCCAAAAAGATCGTTTAAGGTGGTGTAATTTTCTTTAGGCATAATAGGCTTAGAAGAAGCGTTGGGCTTCATAGGCTCAAAAAAATAAGTGCTTTGGCTGCCCATTTCGTGAAAATCAGTCACCACATTTGGGTACCATTCATGCGACCAGGCCACCTTTCCTTGGCTTTCAGGATTTACGGTTAATAACCAATCTCTGTTAAGGTCAAACCAGTAATGGTTGGTTCTACCTCCGGGCCAGTACTCATTGTGCTCTGCATCCTGAGGGTCTGCTACCAAAGGACTCCCTTTATAGGTGTTGGCCCACTGTGTATGTCTATCTCTCCCGTCTGGATTGATCGTAGGGTCAATAAAAATCACCGCGTTTTCTAAATATTTTTCAATGTCTGGGTTTTTAGATGCTACAAAAGTATAGGCCGCCAAAAGAGCCGCCTCTGAACTGGAAGGCTCGTTTCCGTGCACATTATAGGCTAGGTTAATAATCAGTGGCAGAGCGCTTCCTTTAGGGGCTACACCGCTTTTAATAGACGCCAAATGCGCTTCTTTAATCTCCGACAATCTAGAGAGGTTTTCAGGACTACTCACCACTAAAAAAGCCAGTTTTCTCCCTTCATGTGTTTTTCCATAAGGCATGATTTGTGCGCGGTTAGAGGTAGCGGCCAACTGCTCCAGATAACTCACAATAAGGTCATGTCGCGTGTGTTGGCTACCAATGTCGTATCCTAAAAAAGACGCTGGAGAAGACACTTCCTGATTAAAAGGAGTGTATTTTTTATAAAAATAGTCTTGGCCAAAAGCCATACTGCTGCAACACAACAACAGGGTTAGTAATCTAAATAACATAAGAAAAGGTTTAAGGTTTTACCTTTTAAAGATACCAAAGAATTTTTGCTTAACCCCCTTTAGTCCGCTGAGTATTGCTATTGGGAAAAAACCTAAAACAAGGAGCGACTGTCTGTCACTAAATTACTCCCTTTAAAATGGCCTTTGTCAAAATGTAATCTATTCGCTTTTACCGCAATAGGGAAGGGCATTTTACCTTCAGACACTAGCTTTAATACCTTGTCATTTTTCTTAAAAGTATTGAGTTTTCCATCTATTTTTTTGTCCAACTTCACGATTAATGAGGGAGATATTTCTATATCTGTCTCTATGGTAATCACAAGATTCTTAGCCCATAATACCCCTGAAATAAGCAAGATTTGATCCTTGTTTAAATGGGAATAGAGGCTTGGATTGGGGTGTAAATAATCTGCCTGATGCAAATAATTTTCCAAACTCCCCATAACCAATTCTTCAGACTCTGAGCCTTCATAGGAAACCCCAACAGACTTCCCAGAACTAATCAAGGTTTCTAAAGAGAGGTTACCAAGGCCAAAAGCGCTTAAAAGGGGTTCCAACAAAGACATCCCAACATTAAATCTATACTCATTTTTATACCTAGAAGACACCTTTAGCGCGCTGTTCTCTGACACTTCAAGGGCTTTTTTGGATTCAAATGCGTGGTTAATGTGGGCATAATACAACTCAATAGGGTTGGCGGGAACTTTAAGCCATAACTGCAATAATTTATAGCTTCTAATTGGCCCGCCAAGCAGGTCGTATCCATGTTCCCTTAAGTTTTTACTCAAATTAGATTGTAGCATATTCTTTTGCGCTTAATAGTCTTTCATTTAAAGATACCCCTTTACCTTGCTTTCCGTCTTTTTATGTCAATAGTCCGATTTAAATGGCCTTTGGCCGATGTTTTTTTGCTTGCACTAATTTAGTATCTTTAGGTACTTAACAATTCCCCTAGCTGGGAAAACCAAAAAAACCAACTCATGAAAAAAATTTTAATTCCTTTTTTAGCCCTTTTTATGCTACTCTTTTCTATAGAGGAAGTTTTGGCGCAAAGAAGAAAAAAGACTACTGAAGAAACCTCTGATAAGGTCTCTTTAGACGCGTTCAAATTTAGAAACATAGGGCCTGCTTTTTTATCTGGTCGTATTTCAGATATTGCCATGCATCCTGAAAACAATAGCCTCTGGTATGTGGCTGTTGCTTCTGGTGGTGTATGGAAAACAGAAAATGCCGGTACAACCTGGCAGTCTATTTTTGAAGGACAAGGTACCTTTGCTGCTGGCTGTGTTACCATAGATCCAAACAATCCAAGTACCGTTTGGGTAGGTACTGGAGAAAATGTAGGGGGGCGTCATATTGCTTTTGGAGATGGGATTTACAAAAGTACTGATGGTGGAAAATCCTGGAATAATATGGGCCTTCCTAACTCAGAACACCTGTCCAAGATTATAGTACACCCAAATAATTCTGAGGTGGTATGGGTCGCTTCTCAAGGACCCTTATGGAACAGTGGCGGAGACCGTGGGGTATATAAAACGACCGATGGCGGGAAAAACTGGAAAAAAGTACTTGGTGACAATGTATGGACTGGTGCTACAGATCTATTAATAGATCCAAGAAACGCAGACGTTTTATATGCAGCTACTTGGGACAGGCATAGAACAGTAGCCGCATATATGGGTGGTGGGCCTGGATCTGGAATTCACCGTTCTACAGACGGGGGAGAAACCTGGACCAAGCTCACTTCTGGAATTCCTACTTCAAACCTAGGTAAAATAGGCTTGGCCATTTCCCCACAAAAACCAGATGTTGTTTATGCCGCTATTGAGTTAGACAGAACCACTGGAGGCGTGTTTAGGTCTGAAGACAAAGGAAGCTCTTGGAAAAAAATGTCTAACACTGTTTCAGGCGGAACAGGGCCTCATTACTATCAAGAGTTATACGCCAGTCCACATAAATTTGATCGTTTATATCTCATGAATGTAAGGGTGCTTACTTCAGAGGACGGTGGAGCTAATTTTGCCACCTTAAAAGAATCTGACAAACACTCAGACAACCATGCCATTGTTTTTAAAAAAGACGACCCTAACTATATTATGTTAGGAACAGATGCTGGAATTTACGAGAGTTTTGATTTGGCAGATACTTGGAAATATCATAAAAACTTACCGCTTACTCAATATTATAAAGTAGCGGTAAACAATGCCAAGCCTTTTTATCATGTCTTTGGAGGAACCCAGGACAACGGTTCTTCTGGTGGGCCGTCTGCTACGGACGAAAGAGAAGGAATAGCCAACAAGCACTGGTATAAAACCTTATTTGCAGACGGACATCAGTCTGCTACAGACCCAGAAAATCCAAATATTATTTATGCGGAAACACAGCAAGGGGGCTTGCACAGGGTAGACCTCAGCACTGGAGAACCTGTCATGATTCAACCACAGGCTAGAGCGGGAGAGCCGCATGAACGTTTTAATTGGGACGCACCTATCTTGGTGAGCCCTCACAAAGCGTCTCGTTTATATTTTGCCTCGTACCGTGTTTGGAAATCAGAAAACAGGGGAGATTCTTGGACCCCAATTTCTGGAGATCTTACCAGGAACGAGGAGCGCATTGAATTGCCTATTATGGGCAAACAACAATCTTGGGACAATGCCTGGGATGTAAGGGCCATGTCTAATTACAACACCATTACCTCCCTGTCAGAATCTGAAGTTCAAGAAGGGCTGCTTTGGGCTGGTACAGATGACGGCATTATTCAATACACCACAGACTCAGGAGCCAACTGGACTAAAATTCCTGTGACTCGATTGGGTTTACCTTCTAGAGCATTTGTAAATGATATTAAAGCAGACGTATTTGACAAAAATACCGTCTATGTCTCTTTAGACAACCATAAAGAAGGTGATTATAAACCGTACTTATTTGTGTCTAACAACATGGGTAAAACATGGCGCTCTTTGGCTGGTGACTTGGGAGAGCGAAACCTCGTTTGGAGAATGGTACAGGATTTTGTTAAAAAAGACCTGTTATTTGCCGCCACTGAGAATGGCATTTTCACCTCATTAAACGCAGGTCAAAATTGGCAAAAAATGAGTGGCACCCCCACCATTTCTTTTAGAGACATTACCATTCAAAGAGAAGAAAATGACCTAGTAGCGGCTTCTTTTGGACGTGGTTTCTTTGTATTGGACAACTATGCGCCACTGAGAGACTTCACTTCCGAAAACCTCAATAAAAAAGCTACTTTATTTGCGCCAAGAACAGCCAAATGGTATGTGCCAAGAAGTAATGTAGGTAATACTGGCGCAGACTATTATTTTGCAGAGAACCCTACGTTTGGAGCTGAGTTTACGGTTCACATGAATGGAGATTACAAAAGCTTAAAAGCAACAAGACAAGATGCTGAAAAAAAATTAGGTGCCAATGAAAATGTGCCTTTCCCTGGTTGGGATGCTTTAGATGCAGAGGCATCTGAGGCTGATGCCAAATTATTATTACACATTAAAGACGCTGAAGGCAACCTTATAAGAACCATCACTGCAAAGCCTAAAAAAGGATCTCAAAGAATTGCTTGGGACCTTAGACACACCAATCCCTACCCCGTAAGTAACGGAAGCGGTGGTTGGAGATCTGGAGGGCCAATGGCTACNCCAGGAACCTATATGGCAAGCCTTTCTTTAGAAAAAGAAGGTATTATTGCCCCATTAGACGGACCGGTCTCTTTTGAAGTGAGGCCAATCAGAGACGGAGTGTTAGAAGGTGTTAACTACGCCACTTTTAACAACTACTTTGAAAGTGTAAAAACGCTTTTAAATGAGAGTGCTGCCTATGAAGACGCCTTATCTATGGCAGATAAAAAACTAGCGATGTTTGAAACAGCCTTGTATAGAACCAATACGGATCCTCAGGCAATATTGTCTCTAATTACCGAAGCTAAAAAGGCCTTAGCTGGCTTGCGCAAACAAATAGATGGCAGTCCATCTAAAAACATTATAGGAGAACGCAATCCTGCCTCGTGGCAAGATCATTTAAGCGTAGCCATGAGAGGAATGGGAACTACTTATGGCCCAACACCCCTTCACAAGCAAAGCCTACAAATTGCTGCTGAATTATTAGAAAATATGAAGGCCGCTATTAAAGATGTCGCTCAAGAAAAAGTGCCTGCTATTGAAGCGGCCCTTATAAAAGCTGGAGCGCCTTATATGTCTGGACAAGGCATTGAATGAGCCCCTAAATAAATTTAGGTTTATTCGTTAGCCTTTTTTAAAAACCCCGCACCAATTGCGGGGTTTTTTTGTAACAATTAATATCCGAGCTCGTCATAAGAGAAACCCTAAAACTGTGGATATGAAAAAAATAGCTTTTTTATTTTTAGCTGCGCTATTGAGCAGCTCACTTATGAACGCACAATCTAAAGTAAAAGACAGAGACGTGCTTGGCGAATGGAAACTTCACGTAGACCTTCAAAAGGAAATTCAAGACAAAGACAGTGATTTAAACTTTTTAGAAAAAGCCTTAGTAGGTGCCGTATCTGGTATTGTAACCACAGCGATGAATCATGTGGACATTCGTTTTGACTTTAAGCGAAATAACGAAGTGATTCTTAAAATTCACAACAAAGATGAAGACAAAACAGAAACAGAAATACTTAAATGGTTTATTAACAAGCAGGGGCAATTGGAGATAGATGACCTTGACAATGACCATGTAAATGTGCAGCACGACGGCGCTTGGATGCTCTTAGACAAACAACTTGTAGCGGTAGAAGACGGCAAAGTAAAACAAGCGGTGTATTTGGAAAAAATGTAATCGTTTTCTTATTAAAGACCCACTGTTTTCTATTGACCTATAGGCTCTGCTGAAAATTCACTTACCTCATTATAGGAGACCCCTATTTGAAATTGAATGGGATTGCAACAGACTTCACAGTCTTCAATAAATTCCTGAAAACCTACTGAAGGGTCAATCATTTTAAGCTGGGACTCCCAACAGTGGGGGCAATCAAAATAGTGTTCTAACATAGCGTGTAAAAATAATAAAACCCCTTAATTAAAGTACTAATAGGCCAAATCAAATTTCACTGGAAGGTGGTCAGAGATCCATCGGCCATTGGCCCTTTTTTCACTCAAATGAGCATAGCTTAAAGGCGTGAGCCCCTGAAAAAATATATAATCTATTCGGCGGTCTAATGGTGCTTGTAAATTAAACGCATTAAAAGTTCCTTCAGGTCCAGACAATTCAATGTATTCCAATGGGTCTCTAAAAGCACTTTTTAAATGGGTTATGGGGAGCTCGTTAGGGCTTGCGTTAAAATCGCCTGTGAGCACAAACACACTTTCAGTACTTACTAAGCTTTTAATTTTCTCTATAATTAACAGCGCAGAATTTGCGCGTGCCGCTTTACCTACATGGTCAAAATGAGTGTTAAAATGCCAAAAAACCCGCCCTGTTGTGTGCTCTTTGAACTGGGCATAGGTGCAAATTCTGGGCAAAGCAGCGTCCCAGCCAACAGAGACCTCTTCAGGCGTTTCAGACAACCAAAAGGTCTTACTTTCTAATAATTTAAACTTTTCTTTTAAGTAAAAAACTGCGCTATACTCTCCTTTCGTTGCGCCGTTGTCTCTACCTACACCAACATAGGCATATTCTGGCAAAGCCTCAAGAATGTATTGCATTTGAATCTGTGTAGCTTCTTGAACACCAAAACTATCTGGCGAATGCTGATTAATTTGACCAACTAATTCCCCTTTGCGTAAGTCCCAAATATCTTCTCCGTCGCTTTGGCTATTGTAGCGAATATTGTATGAAATTACTGTGAGGTTCTGCGCTACACCTACAGTGGTGAACAGAAACATCAAAAGGCTCATTTTTAAGTATTTAGTGGTATAACGCATCATAATATATTTTTAAATTACACAATACTTAATAAAACTATAGCAAACGAAGCTACCTTGCAAAAAAAAGCCCTTGTGAAAGTGTCACAAGGGCTTTTAAGATAAGGTTTGAAATAATTAGTTGGGCATGATCACCGTATTAATCACATGAATCACACCATTAGAACCCATTACATCTGTGGCAATAATTTCGCTGTAATTCCCTTTGGCGTCTTGGATCCAAATTTTACCATCTTTTTGCAAAACGGTAATGTTTTGGCCATTGAGCGTTGGAAGGGTTACTTTTCCGTTCCCTTTTTTAAGCGCTGCTACAACGTCTGTTGCGGCTAATTTTCCAGACACTACATGATAGGTTAAAATACCCGACCAAAGCCGCTTTATTCTCTTCTTCTAGCAAAGAATTTAAAGTAGCGCTATCTAATTTACCAAAGGCTGCGTTGTTCGGAGCAAAAACAGTAAAAGGTCCATCTCCTTGTAATGCAGACACAAGATCTGCTGCTGTTAATGCAGTTACTAAGGTGGAGAAGTCTTCATTCCCCACTGCAGCATCTACAATAGATCCCTGTGCTTTCACCTGAAAGGAAAAAATAGCACTAAATAATAACACACTTAATACACTTAACTTTTTCTTAATTTAATTTTTTTGATTTGATTAAAGGTACAGATTAAATGTTTTGTTTAATTTTATTATTAAAACTTTAAACAAAATTTAACTTATTGATTTTAAATTATTTAATTAAGTTCGTTGGCTGTGCTTGTTTCTTTGGCTATATAGGCTCAAAACAAAAAGCCCCTCTAAAAAGAGGGGCTTTTGATTCTCGGTTGTGGTCCCACCTGGGCTCGAACCAGGGACCACCTGATTATGAGTCAGGTGCTCTAACCAACTGAGCTATAGGACCCGCATTACTGCGAACCTTTCAGTGAAAGGAGGGTGCAATATTACTACATATTTTAAAGCAGTACAAGAAAAACCCACAATTAGTTCAACACAAAGAAAAAGCTATAAGCAGAACATTACAAGCCTTGTTGCAATGGCTCACAAAGTTCTATTAAAGCGCCTGTAGTGTCTTTGGGGTGCACAAAAGCAATTAGCTTTTGGTCTGCTCCTTGAATGGGTGTTTCGTGAATAAGGCGAAATCCTTGGGCTTTGAGCTTAGCCAAACTGGCAACAATGTCTTTTACGCCAAACGCTAAGTGGTGTATGCCTTCTCCTTTTTTTTCTAAAAACTTGGCTATGGGGCTTTCAGGAGCCGTTGGAGAGAGCAACTCTATTTTACTTTCCCCTATTTTAAAAAAAGAAGTCACTACTTGTTGGGAAGCCACCGTTTCTCTTTTATAGGGCGGCACACCCAATAGCTGGGTATAGGTCTTTTCTGCAGCGTCTAAATCCTTTACAGCAATGCCAATATGGTCAATTTTTTCTGCGCCAGGAGGTAAGGAACTCATTTTCTTGTGTTTAGCGTTAACGGAAGTTTACAATAAAATTTGTTGGTTTTATGCTTATAAGACTAAAGTACACAATATTGTGCGTATTTTTGTGCCATGGAAGAAACACAACGTCAGAAAAAAATAGCAGGAGTCATTCAAAAAGATATGGCAGACGTATTGCAGCGCGCCGCAACAGACGGCGGACTAAAAGGATTGTTAATTTCTGTGAGTAAGGTAACCGTTACTACAGACCTGTCTATAGCAAAAGTGTATTTGAGTATTTTTCCAGAAGACCGCGCCAAAGAAATGTTAGAAGGCATTCAATCCAATCAGCCTTTAATCAAGCACGAACTGGCCAAGAGAACCAGAAACCAATTGAGAAGAATGCCGCAGTTGTTGTTTTTTATAGACGACACCTTGGCGTATTTAGACGGCATTGACCGTTCTTTAAAAGGAGAAAACAACCCTATTAAAGACCCCTCTTTATTAGAAAAAAGAAAAAAGGCCTAGGGTGTATGTCCCTTTTTACATAGCCAAAAGATACCTTCTCGCCAAAAGTTCACAGAACGCGGTGAACCTGATTAATTACATGACCTTCTTTGTAGTGGTTATAGGTGCTGCAGCATTATTTATAGTGCTCTCTGGTTTTTCAGGGCTTAAAGAATTCAGTCTCTCTTTTAGCAATAGTTTTGATCCAGCGCTAAAGGTACTTCCTAAAAGCGGAAAATATTTCCAACTCTCTTCAGACCAAGAATCTGCCATTGGAACACTCCAAGGAGTGGCCTTTTACGCCAAAGAAATTGAAGAAAAGGTATACCTAAGCCACAGAGACAAAAGTCAAATAGCTTATCTCAAAGGGGTAGACCAAAACTACCGAAATGTTATTGGGGTAGACTCTGTCATTTACGCAGGAAACTGGAGCCTAGCAGGGGAAAGTGTGGCAGGAATTGGCTTGGCCAATAAGCTAAGTTTAAGTATCCAAGACTATTACAGCCCTCTAAAAATTTTAATCCCTAGGCCTTTAAAAAAGAAAGGCACAGTAATGGGCTTTGGAAGCACCCCCTACACAGAAGCATATACAACCATTAGTGGGGTGTACGCCATTGAAGCAGATATTGATGAAAAATACCTATTCACCAGTTTGGATTTTGCCCAGCAACTCCTAGAAAAAAATCCCAGAGAAATTAGTGCGTTAAACTTAAAACTCGCTCCGGGGGCCAACGAAGATTTAATCTCCTTACAATTGGAACAAATTCTTCTAGAAAATGTGGTGGTTAAAAATAGGGCCCAACTCAATAGTGGTTTATACAAAATGCTCAATACAGAAAACATAGCCACCTATCTTATTTTCACCTTGGTCCTCATTGTAGCGCTATTTAACCTAGTAGGAGCGCTTATTATGATGATATTAGACAAAAAAGGCAATAGTAAAACCCTGTTTCATATGGGGTTAAGCATCATAGAAATTAGGCGTATTTATTTTCTTCAAGGCCTTGTGGTCTCGTTAATGGGAGGCCTAATAGGTGTTGGATTGGCCAGCCTGTTAATTGGCACTCAAATGATGTTTGGATGGCTTAGAATATCCGCCAGTTTGGCCTACCCAGTATCTTTTGAATGGTTTAATGTTGGCGTAGTCCTAG